>Ga0080008_138574_pt1 | contig 58917 bp, 69 predicted proteins | sample ConCONMetagenome_FD_69211 | JGI IMG/M metagenome (GOLD analysis project Ga0080008, IMG submission 69211) | Hot spring microbial streamer communities from Conch Spring, Yellowstone National Park, USA - CON_C (SPADES assembly) (version 2) | ecosystem: Environmental > Aquatic > Thermal springs > Hot...
CTCTAAATAGTGGAAGTGAGCGAGATTCTATGTAACCCAGTACTTCTATGAGGTCTAGTGTTATTTCTGTGGCTACGATTTCCTTACATTCGCGTGCACTTGCATTAATATCCACTACGTGATCAGCGTGGGCATGTGTAACTACTCTAACAGGTCTTTCAGCGTGTCCATCAACCACGAAATTTCTCCCAATTAGTATGGCACCACTAGGTCTAATCTCAATGTACTTCAAGTACTCTGCTACTAGTGCACACACCAACTGCCCCCGTTTCACGGTGTATCGCTGATTACAAATTTCCACTTCTTTGTTCTGGAATCAAATATTATAGCGTTGTCACTATATAAAGCCTTCCACAACTCAAATCCCTTGTCCCCGAGAGCACTCTTGATCTCCTCCTCCGCACTGGTTGAGAGGCTGAGTAGTTTTTGCTTAAACTCTCTCCAGTATTCCGGGTCTACTGCTATTCTCTCTCTAGTTAATTTCAAGACGATTGCACCTTCTCGCTCAAAGTACGCGAAGAGCCTATCACGCTGTACTCGAGGGGGTAGTCTGCTCTCAAAAACTACTTTCTCCTCGCGGAGTCTCTCAATGCCGGTCTTACGCGACTTCTTAACTCGTACTGCCTCCTGCGATTCGCTTGGCATTTCTGCTCTCTGCGCTGAAATTGTACGAAGAGTCGCTTCTAGCTCCTCGAGTCTCTGCTGGATACTATCTAGTCTCTCGTAGAGCTCGGCAATCTGTGATCGCACAGTGTCGATAACTGAGAGCCTCTTGTTAATTTCGTCCTGAATATACCTCTCAAGACGGGCCTTCCACTTGTCAATATCCTCTACACGCCCTCTCCCAGCTTGAGTAGTGAGAGCTGGTAGTAGAGACAGCAAATATTCTGAAACACTACTAGAGCCTCCTTCACGAGCAAGTTTTTCTAGCTCCATGTACAACTCAATTGGTATTTCCAGTACTACTCTCTTTACCTGCCTCTCCTCTGACATTTAATCTATCAACTCTACACCAAGGTCGTAGAGTATTATTAGTCGAGAGGTCTATTAACTCTCTCCAGTCGGCATCAACGCGGTGTGCACTGTGCTTTTTAGCGATGCTCACTTACACGTGAACCCTGTTAAGGGCTTTGGCGCTGAAAAAATAGCAAAGAGGTTTAAGAAAGAAAACGGCTGGTTCATAGCTATTGTAGCCCTACCCCCCTATTACTACGACTTCGAGGAGATCTCGCCTAGTTCATATATGCGTGTACTCGACTTGCTGAATAAAGAGGCCGCCAAGGCGAAAGAAGTGGGACTTGAAGTAGTTAAGTTCATGGGTATACACCCAGCCGAAATAGACGAGTACTATAGGCGTGGAGTTAAAGGCGAAAAACTCTACTCAGTTCTACGCGAAGTCTTAAAACTAATAGAGAATTCTATTAAGAACGGCCTGCTTGACGGTATAGGCGAAGTGGGGAGGCAACACTACACTACCAGCCCGGAGAGGCTCGTCCTCTCAGAGATCATAATGAGAGACGCGATGACTATAGCTAAAGACCTCGGCGTGCCGTTACAACTCCACCTGGAACAAGGGGGCTTTATAACAGCACTCTCAATTAAACTTCTACTAAACATGCTTGGACTAAGTAATAGGCAAGCAATATTACACCACGTAAACAGCGAGACGAGTTTTTGGGCCAGTATTCACAGTCTGCCCTTTACAGCTCCTGTTAAGTACCTTAACGAAGAGTACTTGAAGAGCAATTTAGCGGAGTACTGTATGCTAGAATCAGACTTTCTAGACGACCCTAGAAGGCCTGGTGTATCTGCTTATCCATGGGATATACCAGTCGCGGTGAGAGAATTAATCGCGAGAGGTCTGATCACCGAGGAGCTCGCATACAAGATCATGGTAGATAATGTAGTCAAGTACTTTAGCGTTAAGCCTCCGTGAGGTGTATTTCGCGTGAACTGCGAGATATGTCACTCTAAGCCGGCTGTATACAAGTGTAGAGTCTGTGGTAGGAGAGTGTGTTCTGATGACTACGATGTCAGTGATGGTGTTTGCAGCGCGTGTAGTGTAACATTGTGCGAGGTTTGTAGAAGGAATTTGTCGATAGCTACGTGTAGTGATTGTGGAAGACATTGCTGTGAAGACTGTCTCGTTGAAATATCCCCCCTGGAATATATCTGCATCGTGTGCTTTAAGAGTAGGAGTTGAGGTGTTTTAGTATTGAAGTCGGGAAAGCCTGAGTGGAGACTTGTAGCGAGGCTGCTCCAGTATGTAGTATCAGAGGATATCGATGTCGTAGTAGGCCCTGCACAAGGCGAAGACGCCGCAGTTATTAGAGTTAGAGATGGGTTTCTCGTAATTCACAGCGACCCCATAACTACAGGAGCTAAGCGTATAGGCTACTTAGCTATACACATAGCCGCAAACGACATTGCTGTCAGGGGAGTTAAGCCGAAGTGGTTTTTGCCAGTAGTATTAATACCTGAAAACTACACGGTAAAAGACGTAGAGGAGATATTCAGTGATATGGGCCAGGCGTTACGAGAATTAGATGGCGTAATTGTAGGAGGACACACAGAGGTGACGCCAGGGCTCAGTAGACCTGTAATATCGGTAACAGCTGCGGGCTACACTACGTCTCGGGTAATACTAACACGCGACGCCAAACTAGGCGATGTAGTCTACGTAATTGGCAGAGTGGGGGGCGAGGGATCTGGTATTATTGCGTGGGATTTTGAACAGCTGTTGGTCGAGAGAAGTGTGGATAGAAGCGTTATTGAGCGTGCTAAGAACTTCATTTTCGATATTAGCGTAGTGAGAGTTGCACTTGGAATTAAAGAATACGTGAGCACTATGCACGACGCCACAGAGGGAGGCGTTATTCAAGCTCTCCGCGAAATAGCTGTTGCTAGTAATAAAGCTATCACCGTCGACCTTGATAATATAAGAATAGATGGCGCTGTCGAGACTATAAAGAGGGCTGTGGGTCTAAACCCACTTAGACTTCTAAGTAGCGGCTGTATTATTGCAACTGTCCCGCAGCACTATAAGAGAGACTTCGAGAACTCTCTTGAAGCTCTAGGAAAACCATACAGTACAATAGGAGCTGTTAGGGAGGGCTCTGGTGAAGTGTATTTATTTAAAGGCTCACAGCTAGTTGAAGTTGTAACTGAGGATGTAGTTGACGAGATATATAAGTTGTGGACGTAACTAAGTGGAGTACAGGGTTGAGTTATGAGTGTTGATCTAAACGCGAGTATTAAACTCGGTGTTAACGCGCTGAAGAGCTCTGCCTCGATAATTAGAAAGAACGTTATTGAGAGTGGAAGGGGTGAGGAAAACCCAAGAGTAATAAGCCTAGCAACGCGTATAATACTGCTCTTAGAGAAGATGGCCGATGTCTTAGAGTCTATTTCGCAGAGAGTCTCTAGTGCTCCTGAAGTAGTGCATCTCGCACCGTATACTTACATATTCCAGGGTGAGAGAGACGAAATAGTCATCATGAGAACAAGACCCGAGCACGTAGTTATAAGCGTGAACAGTGCTGACAATACAGTCTCACTTAAATCGAGAAGAGGAGTGCTCGAAGTCTCAACAAATTCGCTTAAAATTAGAGCTAGAGGCGTTAACATAGTACTCGACTTAACTAGTAGAGAGCAGTATGAAGAGAAGCTTAGTGAGATTAGAAATACCTTAAAAATATTTGAGTCTATAGTTACTAGGCGTCTGAGTATACTACCGAGGCTTAGAAGCTGAGAGTGCTCAGCCCGTCTGCATCTTAACCTGCTCGCTCTCAGCAATAGAGATCCTTGGTGGCTCTGCAAACTTCTCTCTCATCTTCTGCTCAGCGACAATCTTAGCCTCTTCGAGTATCCTCTTCGCCTCGCTGTCAAGACCTACTCCTACATCTATCGTGAGGTCTACTACGCTGGCTCCTAGAGCCGACTCGAGCTCTCGAGTAGCAACTTGCAGGTCAATCCACACATCTGGCGCCACATTCCTAACTATCCCAACAGCCTCTCTTAGTACTCCAAGTACAGGTTTAACCTCCGAGACTGCTCCACCGTAAATTAGGAACGTCTCTAATTTTAGTAGCGTGTTCTCGAGCGCGTACTGCACTGTGAGGAGTTGCTTGCTTATCTTCCTAATCTCGGCAATTTCCTTAGCATACATTTTTGCTCTTGCTTCGTCTTTCCTCATAAGAGCCTCAACGACATTCTCAAATAAGACCTTGTCTCTCTCAGACAGCTTCTCAATATAATTCGCTATCCTGCCAAGCGCTGTTTTAATTCTATACTGTGCTATAATAGCCCTCTTCTCCATGGACTCCGTCTCGTTGGTAAATAGCTTTCTAATCTTCTCTCCTATCGTCTCCTCTCTATTCCAAGCCATATGGGTTTGTCACCACTAGAGCAATGCCTCTTGCATGTGCTTTTAAAGGACACGTGCCCATAGTACTCTTAGAACGACTACACGCTCCGTAATATACAGGGGGTTTACGTGAGTCTAGATCAATATATTACTTGCCTGGAGAACTGCTCACTCAGACACCTTGAATCTCTAGCAATGATCGGGCTGGCAGAGAGAGCTGATGTAGAGGATTGCGAAAAGAAGAATTTTCAGAAGATAATTCTACATTTAATTAACGGTAAATTAGTGACTTCTGAGTGCTTTTATCACGAAGAAGTTGCACACTCACTCAAGATCATAAATATATATATTGAGATAACGAAGCGAAATAGAGCTCCTGAAAAACTAGTAATTGTAAAACCACGGGAAGGTCTTAGTGAAGACTAGTAGTGAAACGCCGTTACGCGCGTACAGAGCACTACAACTCACTAATAAGATATTCTCAAGTAGCCTGTGGAGTAGTATTACCTGTGACGCGCAGATAAAATAAGTTCACAATAATAATAGTACTGTAGAGGTGACTATTAACGATCAGAGAGATCGCGCGCGGATGTATTTTGAGTCTAAGTACAGATACTTTAACTCCGGTTAAAGTAGGGAGTCCACTAAATAATACCGAAAGGTCTTTACCTGATGTACTACAAGCAGTACTCGCTGATACTTCTACACTCCTAGTAATAGTAGCGCTAGCTGTATCACTAATAGTACTCGTATTAGAGTTCAAGTTGCAGAGCCTGCAAGAGAGTGAGGCTGTTAAGATTGCTTCCGAGACTTATTCATAGGGCTATGTTTTCTTCAGCTTTAGTGAGAGCTCTGAGAGCTTTATAGTCGGTTCCTATACCTATAGCTACGTTTCCAGCAAGAATTTCTGTAATGTAGTTTAAAGCACTCTCTCTAAGAACGCTGATTAATTCATACGTGTTTACACTTAGAGGAAGACCCCCAGTGCTGAGTAGTAGTCTCGAAATCTCCGAGAATAGGCTCATCTGACTCACTATTTCAGAGACGACGTCTACCTCACTTCGCATGTATTTTAACGTAAACACTCCAATAGTATAGGGCTTTTCAACACTATCTTGGAAGTAGTACTCGTTGACGTCGAGAATCCTCATAGCTGTTAAAATTGCGTGAAGAGGACTGCTACTAGCTACTGAGGCTATTCTCGCGGAAAAGTACTCACTCGAATTTACACGCTGAAAGATGTCTTCGTGATCTCGTTTGCTAATACCATTAGACAGTATTAGTATTATTCGAGGCGAGAGCACATAGACTAGGCCTTCACATGTAAGCACACTAGTAGATATCTCAGAATACAGGGAATTCAGCGCCCTGAGAAGCTCTTTACTGATCTCTCGTTTTGGAGCTAACAGTATAACTGTATATCGACTCATCTTTACAGAGCCTCAGTCAATACATTACTACACTTTAGAAGATGAATATAGTTAACTCAAAAATACGTGTTTTTATATTTGCTTTTAAGCTCTGTGAGCTGTTCACATAATGTAGAAGCCTCCACTAGCGGTGTAGTGTCTTTGGGTGGAATCTTCGCTGTTATTTGCAGAGAGAGCATACCTAGAGGATCAATATATGAGGGTTTGCGCAGGCTAATTTACAGGGGGTATGACGGTGCTGGTGTTGCTTTTCTGCGAGACGGCACTATAGAAGTAAGAAAGGCGCCAGGTCACCTAGAGAGCGTTTCGAGACAAATAGACTTCGTGAACATAGGCTCTGACATAGCAGTAGGCCACACGAGGTATGCTAGTAGAGGCTGGCCTGTTTACGAGAATACTCATCCATTCTTAGATTGCACAAGGAGACTTGCCATTGTAGGAGATGGCACTATTGAAAATTACGAGGAGATAAAGAGTAGGCTTGAGAAAACCGGCCATGTCTTCTCCTCTAGAACAGACACCGAAGTCGCTGTTCACTTATTAGAGGAGTACTTGAAGAGCGCGAGTAGTAGAGTAGAGGCCCTTCTGAGGGTTGCTAGAGAGCTCCGTGGCGCGTACGCTCTCGTCTTTCTTGACGCTGAGACGAAAAGCTTTCTTATAATTCAAAACGGTTCACCACTAGTCTTGGGGTTCTCGCCAGATAAGAGCTGTGTGTACGTGTCTAGTGATCTACCCTCTCTCTACGGATTCGCCGAAGTAGCCTATATTATTGAAGACGGCACTATTGGTATTGTATCTAAAGACATGGTAAGCCTCTATAGCGTACTTAATGGTGATAAGATAGAACTTGAGAGTCTGCAGTTAAAGCGAGTTAAGTATGCAGTAGAATATGTAGGAAAAGGCGGCTTTCCTCATTACATGCTTAAAGAAATATATGAAATACCAGACGCGTTGAGGCGCGTTCCACTTGCAATAATGGAGAAGTACCTGAAATTGGCCGCTATGATTATTCAAGGCGCTAAGAAAGTACTTGTCATGGGCACCGGAACGAGTTTGCACACCTCGATGATCTCAACTTACTACTTTAGTGATTTAGCTGGACTAAGCGTTACAGCGATCTCAGCTGCCGAGTTCCCGTATTCTTTACTAGAGAGCGTGGAAACAGGGACAGTTATAATAGCAGTGAGTCAGAGCGGTGAGACCGCAGATGTAATAACAAGTATTAAATTGGCTAAACAGCGAGGGGCTGTTATTGTTGGTATTACTAACAATGTCGGCTCGAGACTGGCACTCGAGTCTAATGTGTACCTACCAATAGGTGCTGGGCCCGAAATAGCTGTTCCCGCTACTAAAACTTTCACGTCTACTCTAGCTGGAATTCTAATGCTAGCTTCATATACAGGTGTATATACTGGTAAATTGACGGTTAACGAGTACAGAGAAATTGTAAACTCTATTAGAGACCTCACCGATAAAATTAAAAGCCTGATCTCGAGCTACGACTCCAAAATATCAGGACTTGCCAAGGAAGTAGCCGAGTACAAGAGCATGTATATAGCTACTAGTGGAATCACATTTCCAGTAGCTCTAGAAGGGGCGCTAAAGCTAAAAGAGGCCGCGCTAACTCACGCCGAGGGGCTACAACTAGGTGAACTAAGGCACGGTCCCCAGGTACTCACAACTACTGGTTTCCCCATCGTGCTCATAGAGCCCATTGAAGATCTCGCGAAACCGCTATTCCTCAAGGTGCTTAGGGAGGTTGAGAACAGGCGCGCGAGGATTTACACGATTGAAGTTGCAGCAAATACTAGTTACGCTATTGCTACATTACCTCAAGTTAGTAGACACTTGTACCCCATAGTAGCTATAGTACCCCTACAGCTACTAGCATATCACCTTGGAGTAGTAAAAGGACTTCCCGTAGACACTCCACCAGGATTAGCGAAAACGGTGACAACTTAGAGTTATCTGTTAAGATGCTGTGCACTCTAGAATTCAGTAATCTAGGGATCAGTATTGCTATTTAGACAAAAACTAACCTTATTAGGTTTAATCCTTAATTCTAGTACAGCCGTGAGGAATCCTAGTCCAGGCTGAATGGTGATTGGGAGCTCCGGGGCCGAGCTTATAGTCGAGAGCCGGTGATCTCCGTGGCGATTAGAATAGATCCATGGGGTTACCACGCTGTAGAGGATTACGAGAAGTTAATGAAGGAGTTTGGTATTCAACCCATAGATGATCAATTGCTACCTAGCCACCAGTTAAACCACTTCTACTTTACTCGCAGAGTCATATTTGGACACAGAGATCTAGATAGGTGGTTAGACATGTTTCTGCGCGGTGAAAAAGTAGCTGTTTTGACGGGCTTTATGCCTAGTGGTTATCCCCACTTGGGCACTGCTATGGTTTATGAAGAACTAAAGTACTTCCAGCAGAAGGGCGCTTTTGCTAAGATCGCCATAGCTGACGCTGAGGCCTACTCTGTAAGGCGGGAAAGCAGAGAGGAGGTCGTTCAGCGCGGTTTAGACTTTATAGCACACGCAATAGCGTGGGGCATTAACCCGGAAAAGGCCGAGTTTTACTTCCAGACTGAAATGCCGAGTAGCTACTATAGGCTCATTCAAATGTTCTCGAGAAAAGTAAGCCAGGCCGAAGTGGAAGCTATTTATGGCGACTTAGCACCAGCCAAGATCATGGCCGCGTTGACGCAAGTTGCCGACATACTGCACCTACAGCTAGATGAGTTTGGAGGATATAAGTACGTAGTAGTCCCCGTAGGCATTGACCAAGACCCTCATATAAGGCTCGCGAGGGACTTAGCAGATAGATTTGAACACGAACTAGGGTTTAGGAGGCCTTCTTCGCTATATCACAGGTTGATAAGAGGTCTTGACGGAAATAAAATGAGTAAAAGTCGCCCTGAGTACGCTATACACCTAAACGAGCCACTAGAAATAGCCGAGAAAAAAGTCATGAACGCGCTGACAGGAGGTCGCGCGACTGCTGAAGAGCAGAAGCGCCTCGGAGGCGAGCCATGGAAATGCACTATTTTCGAATTATACACCTACCACCTCATTAAAGACGACAAGTACTTAGAGGAAATACGCCAGGAGTGTATTAGTGGAAAAGTGCTGTGCGGTCCTTGTAAGAGGCGCGCAGCGGAAATACTAAAAGAACTGCTTAAACTCCACCAGGAGAACTTAAGAAGTGTGCTAGGAGAGAAGTTGGTTGAAAAGATCATTAGAAAGCCCTCATTTTAGATAACTTTAGATACTCGAGCACGGTTAAACAACACTCTATTCTGTTAGCCTCTCCCAGCCCTTCTTTAGCTCAACTACTCAATCACTACATTGTTGATGCTAGTACACCGGTATTGTAGCTCTCAATACAAATACTCGTGCCTAGAGGACTCCCATTTCTCTGAGAATTCTCCGCGTAGAATCTATAGGGTCTTCCGCCGCTGTTATAGCTGCGCCGACTACTATAACGTCGACGCCGCGCTCAACTATGGGCTTTATAAGTCCTGGTTTTAGCCCTCCCGCGACTGCTACTTTAACTCCGAGTTCCTTTTTCACCCTCACAGCCTCTTCTACGAGATCTGCCACTGTGACTCCGCGAGCTTTCTGAACACTAATACCCACGTGAAATAGTATTACATCGGGCTCGTATCTAGCGATCTCTAAAGCTCTCTTATAGGGCTCTTTAGTGCCAATTAAGTCCACTACTAGTAGTATATTGAGATCTCTCTTAGCGGTCAGGGCTTCGGCTAGGGTCTCCTCGTCAGCTAATCCCAGTACTGTAAACGCGTCAGCACCAGCATTTTTAACTATTCTGGCTTCAAGGAGTGGCACATCCATAGTCTTTGTGTCAGCGACGACGAAGCATTTAGCTAGCTCTTTAATAGCCCTCACAGAGATCTTGCCCCAGGATTTGAGTAAAGGAGTGCCCACTTCAAGCCATACATTCTCACACTTAAAACTAGAGGAGATTTTCGTAGCTATATTAACCGCTTTAACAAGCTCTTCAACATCTAAGGCTACTTGTAAAATAGGCTTACTCACACACATACACCTCGTAGTCTTAAAAATACTCAGTTTAGAAAATAAGGTGTTTAGTTACCTAGCAAGGTACTAAGTACTATGTGCGGATTAACCGGTAAGAGTGTTGACGAGGTTAAAGCGCAGATTAGAGCGAAGATCTGGAGATTAATGGAGGAGGCAAATATTGCTAGTTTTCCACGCCCTGTATATGGGAGAATACCTAACTTTAAGGGAGCTGATCTAGCCGCGGAGAAAATTACGAGGTTAAGCGAGTGGATCAAAGCTAGTGCTATTAAAGCAAACCCGGACTCGCCACAATACTATTTGAGACTTAGAGCCCTATTAGAGGGTAAAGTCGTTATTATGGCCTCGCCTCGCCTTAGAGAAGGGTTTCTACTACTAAATCCGCGGAAAATAGAGTCGAGTAAATTGAGTTATGCTGCTACTATTAGCGGCGCTTTCAAATACGGTGTTCCCGTAAAGTTAGTTGAAATACCGCCAGTAGACCTCGTGGTGACTGGGTGTGTAGCTGTGGATAAGCGCGGTGTACGACTTGGAAAGGGAGGCGGATATGCCGAGTTAGAATACGCTATTTTACGAGAACTCGGAGTAGTATCTGAGAGCACTCCAGTAGTTACGACTATTCATGACGTGCAAATAGTAGACGAAATACCACTAGAACCCCACGACCTCACCGTGGACTACTACGCGACTACGTCGAGATTAGTGAAAATAGAGCCTCGAGGCTATAAGCCCAAAGGCGTATTATGGGACCTTCTGAGCGAGGAACACAGGAATTTAGGTGTCATAAAAGAGCTTAGAGCACTTATAAAGTCGAGAATTATAAAGTGAAGTAATGGTGTCTACTACTTGAACTCTGAACCGCAACTTAATTACAGCGAGATCCTTAATAGAGTAATTAACAGCGTTAATACACGTCTAAGAGATGTCTTCGAGGAGCTGAGCACAGAAGCTCTTAAAATATCGAGCAGGGCGCGCGAGCTCGTAGACGTGGGAGCTGACTACACTCTGAGGGGTGGTAAGAGACTTAGAGCAATACTAGTTGCTGCTGGGTGTTGGAGTTCGTGTTGTGATCTAAATGCTATTAATAGAGTATTAGATTTAGGAGCCGCAATAGAGCTCCTTCAAAGCTATCTACTAGTACACGACGACATAATGGATAAAGACGAGCTTAGACGAGGAGGTCCCACTGCACATGTTGTCTTCACTAAGAGGTGTCTAGAACACGGGCGGAGCGAGTGCTCGCACTACGGGACATCGCAGGCTATTACACTAGGAGACTTCTTAGAAGCATCAGCAGTAGGACTCATAGCCAGCTCACACTTACCAGCCAACACTGTAAAAGAGCTCTTACAAGTATACAGCAGAGGCTTGAGGAGAGTAGCGTACGGCCAGTTCTTAGACGTCTTATTCTCCCAACTACCACTAGCCGAGATCTCTGAGAGAGAAGTCCTTTTAGTATACGAGTTAAAGACCTCGTCATATACGGTTGAATTACCCCTCCACCTAGGGGCTATCGCGTGTGGCGGCGAACACGAAATACTAGGCGATTTATCACGATACGCCATACCAGCTGGCATAGCATTTCAGATCAGAGATGATATTATAGGGCTCTACGGTAGTCCCGAGGTTACCGGCAAGCCCGCCGGTAGCGATGTCAAGAGCAAGAAGAAGACACTATTAGTTATCAAAGCTTACGAGCTCGCGGAAGAGGCTGAGCGAAAATTCCTCAGCGAGGTTTACGACGCGCTGACACCACAGCAAATAACAGATTCTCACGTTAATAGAGTCCGCGAAATAGTTAAAAATACTGGCAGTTTAGAATACTGCGAGAGACTAATAGACAGATACGCCAGTGAAGCACTACAAGTTCTCGAGTCCTCGAAAAATATTTGCAGTGGTGCAAAGGAGTTATTGAAATACATCACTACGAAACTCGCATATCGAGAAAAGTGAGTAAAGTCGATCAAGTGTTCTAGTCACGCTTCTATTCCAGGAGAGCACTATATGGGAGCAAGAATTGTGTGGTAAAAAACGCGGTGAAATAGAGGAATGGTTGAGGAGAATTGTGTATGGAGGCTCTAGAGATGACTACATCATCTATATCAAGCACAGAGAGGATGGTGAGGAAGTGCTCCGCCCTATACCAGGAAGTCTACTGAGAGATGTACGTGGTAATTGTATGATTGTCGATGGGGAGATAATACCTCTACACAGAGTAGTAGAAATTAGAAGAAAAAATGGTGTTGTAGTGTATAAGAGGCAGAGTTGAGTCTAGATCCACCCTCTTAATTTCATTGCTCTAACTACTCTATCTACCGCAATGACGTAGGCAGCTACTCTCATTGGGTACTGCGAGTACTTCTTCTGCCACTCATCGTAGACTCTATTGAAGTTTAGTGTCATCATTTTATCTAATCTAGCGAGGGCCTCTTCATCTGTTAACCAGCACCCCATTCTATTGTGACTCCACTCAATCCAGCTCATGGTCACGCCTCCCGCGTTTGCCAGTATATCTGGTACAACTACCGCTCCCCTCTCGTGTAATATCTCATCAGCTTCAGGAGTGGTGGGGCCGTTTGCCCCCTCTGCTATTATTTTAGCTTTAACTCTATTTACGTTTTCTCTTGTAATCACGTTCTCTATTGCCGCTGGTACTAGAATATCTACGGGGAGTTCAAGGAGCTCCATGTGATTATTAGACACCTTCACATCGCCCTCTTTGTACTGCGTTACCGTGCCTGTCTTGTTCTTTACCTCTATTGCCTTCTCTACGTCCAGGCCCTTTGGACTGTAAATATAGCCCTTACTGTCACCAACAGCTACAACTGTAGCGCCCCACTCCGCTAGATATTTAGCCGCGTACACGCCGACATTACCGAATCCGTGAACTGCAACCGCTCTTCCCTCGAGTCCGCCGAATAGTCTTTTAGCAGCCTCCCTAGCCGACAGGGCCACGCCATATCCAGTTGATATAGTTCTAACGTAGAGGCCTCCGAGCTCTACCGGCTTAGATGTTACGACGCCCCAGGCTGAGTAACCTACAATTTTACTATACTCGTCGTAGAACCACCCCATTATCTGTGGATTTGTATTTACATCCGGCGCGGGTATGTCTATGTCTTGACCCACCTCTCTAGCAATGGCGGCGAAGTACTTTCTACTTAATTCCTCTAGTTCGCGCTGACTAAGTGTTTTAGGGTTAACTCTCACACCGCCTTTACCACCACCATAGGGTAGTCCTGCGAGTGCGCACTTCCAAGTCATCCACATGGAGAGAGCTACTACTTCACCCGGTGTGACGGTTTCAGCGTATCTCACGCCGCCCTTATAGGGTCCCAGAGCACTGTTATGCTGGCTTCTCCACCCCAAGAACGCTTCGATTCTGCCATTATCTCTCCTTATAGTGATCTTTGCCTGTATTAACTTCTCTGGGTGCCTTAAGGCCTCTACAACATCGGCTGAGAGTCCTAGTATACTCGCTGATTCGCGTAACTGCTTAACAGCCATTTGATATACGGGGTCGTTTTCGTAGAGCGAGGCATAGGGTGCGTGCTCGACCATGTTTAAACACCCGTGGAGTATACTAATGAGCTGTCAAGTTTATAAGTCTTCTAGACATGTATGTTGAGATATGTACAAGTAATTACTAGTAATAGGTACATGTCTGCGTATATACTACCATGATTATTACATTGAATAATGTTGAGAATGTTCAGCCCTCACACGGCTCTTCACAGAAAAACTCTCTGAACCGGTGTCGCTCATCACTACTAATTGTACTTTTAGATTACAGCACGAATTTTAATTTTAATGCCTAGGTTGTAATAAGTTCAACGCGGAGGAGTACTCGTGTTGAAGCCGGCACTACTCGTTATTGATATGTTAAAGGAATTTGTTTATGGGAGATTAAAGAGCCCACACGCCGTTGAAATAGTACCAACTATAAAACTACTAGTTACAAAAGCACGTGAAAAGAAGATACCAGTCATATACTTAGCTGATAGGCACAGGAATTTTGACAGCGAGATCCATATATGGGGTCCTCACGCTATGTTTAACAGTGAAGAAGCTGATATTATAGACGAGCTCAAACCAGGAGGAGACGACATAGTCTTATATAAGAGGTCATATAGTGGTTTCAGAGACACTGGGCTCAGTGGTATTCTCAGAGATCTCGGAGTAGACACGGTCGTCCTCACTGGAATACATACACACATATGTGTGCTCCACACAGCGATCGACGCTTTCTACGAGAGATTTAACATTATTGTAGTCAAAGACGCTGTAGCTGCTTTTAGTAGAGAAAACCACCTCTACGCACTTAATTACATGGCGACTGTGCTCAGCGCTAAGCTATTAGATCACAAGGAGGTTTTAGACTTATTTAACAGAATTGTTTAGCGGGACTGACACGCAGTCATCCACACTCTCACGAACTCTTCTTCAACAGGGTCTAAGCGAGGTGAGAGGACAACTAGACTGTGTGGTGGGGGAGGGTAGTTAAATACTACTAAGTCTCTAAGTTTACTCGCACATATCTTCTCATCCCGCCAGCCCAAGCGAGCCACCCCCAGCGCCAATTGATCTCCTAGTTGACCTCTGTAATCCAACTCTAAAATTACTCGGACGGCTTCATTAATGGTCATTGCATAGCTCTCTTCAACGCGTAGATCTAGGAGAACTATTGTGTGGAGGTTTCTCTCCATGTTACTATAAATAGTCTCTACTGTACTGTAGGATTTAAATAGTGATGGGTGAACTAGAGTTACGTGTTTACCAAATTTATATGATTGCAACCCGAGTCTACTGTATGCTAAAGTTATAAACGAAATGCCATTTACTACTCTAACCTCTATACTCCGTTTCAACGCGCTAATCCACAGCGCGTCGTGAGTCGTCGCTATAAATGGGTCTCCGGGCACTGCTATGACGACTACTTTAGATCTGGCTTCTTCGAGAATCCTCTCAGCTGAAGAGCCCTCAAGGTCTCTTCTAGAAGCATACCTGTACTCGGCATTAGGATTAAACTGTTTAACTTGATCTAGAGACTCCCCGTATATGGAAGTATACGTGTCAATGTAGACTATGTCTGCAGATTTCAGAGCTTCGATAGCCTCTAGTGTTAAGTGTTTTACTGTATAACCTAGGCCGAGAAATATGAGCACTTTTCACCGCCTACTCAGCGAGCTCAAGTCTATTTTTCAGATATAAAGGTGTTTAAAGCACTTGAAGTGCGCGCAAGGTTCAAGTGTCTTAGTGCTAATATAATTAAATATACTTGGAACGCCGCGTGAATAAAGATTATCAAAATTAGTATGTAGTGATGTGTCCTAGCCAGAGCACTAAGCACAGACAATAACTCTCCTCTGGACCTAGTGTAGAGTATAATGCGCATTGAAGCTTCTTTGAAGAAACCAACCTGCGATCGCAAATACACGAGCTCCGAGGGAACGTAACACCAGTCTTCAAACATAAACACATCTTCTCCCACTAATAGTGGTGCTATAAACGCGAAAAAGCCGTAACTCGCAATCCACACGTATATGAAAATGTAACTCTTTATTAGATCTTTATACACCATTTTATCTCTAATTTCGTTCAATAGTACTAAAATTATGGGCGTCAACCACAAATAGTAAGTGACATTAATAACTTTACTAAACAGCATAAATCCACACATTACTAGAATAATGTACTTCAGCGCAAAAGACCCTTCATCACGAATACTCTCCTTGAATGCCACGAAGAATATTATTACTAAGTAAGCGAGGAAAACATAAAGCCAGATATGTGATACTGCGGGGGACACTAGATCTAAATTATACTCGACGAGGTAATATGGAATAGACCATATACTGAGCTGTTGAGGTGGCCTCTTCGCGTGAAAGAAGACAACTTTTTCTAAGAAACCACTCGGAGACTTGAGGAAAAACGGCAGTAGTACTGCTCCGGCTATTACTCCCGTGATCACTACGTACTTCGCTAGCCCATAATATTCTCTCTTCTTCAAGAGAATTATTAGTGGAACCACTAGTAGTAGTGCTGTAGCGTGTTTTATTAATGCGGATAGAGTTGTAAACACCCCGTAGAGATAGTAGTTCTTCTTCTCGATCAAGTAGTAGAGCGCCACGAGTAGTAACAACGCGATTATAGGGTCGAATTGAAAGGACAATATAATGGAGTATGTTAATGGATTTAGAAGCCACAAATAACCGAGCAGATCATTATACTTCTTAATGAGTATAAAGTACATTAAATAAAAACTCACTAAGAGCGGTAATTTCGTTATGAAAACTACGAGTACTTCGTTATTTGTTAGCACCGAAGCCACGTGATACATTGAAGTAAAAACTATTACTGCTAGTGGAGGGTACGCCGCTTTGAAGGTAGGGTCCTGATCAGCGTATATGTCTAGTAATAATCCGCGTTGAAAGTACCTTGTATACCACTCAATAAAATACCTCACATCGTAATAATTCCAGCCAGATAAAGCGCACAAGAAAACAAGTATACTTGTTAGTAATACTACTGGAACACGTGCTCCCCCGCTAAAGAGCTCTTTTAACTTAGAGCCTAATCGGAGCACCGAACTACCCAGTTTGAGCACCCATTCGCGTAAGTGGCGAAGCTGATTATACCAAAACTCCTTATAGCTCACTACACATTTACTTACGAGTACAGCTGAGCCCGTGACCGATCTATAATTACTCGTGGCTAGTTGTGAATTATTGCGAGTGGGTAGTTTGAATTTACTAGTTTCTCTATAGGTGTTTACTTGTGAGTAGTGAGTTTTACTGCTTGAACTGCTGTTCTCAGCGCGGATGAGGGGCTTAGGAGTTACGTGGAGCCCTGAGAGCCCTGCCTGCGATGCGGTGAAAACCCAAGCAGAGCCCGGAAACCCCGGCAAATAATAGCCTCGGGGAAATCCTCTATAAGTAAGCATTATTAGAGACCCCTAGTCTAGGTGTTGATACAAGGTGGAATTAAAGTTTTTGAAAATTCTTAAAGTCATATATACTACTACGCTGTCATCTAGGTGGGGATTCTGTGAAGGTGATTTTTGTTAAAGTTGGTGGGAGTTTTATAACGCAAAAAGACGTGCCAGTTAAGATTAATACTTCTGCTTTACGAGCACTTGCAGAAATACTACATCGCGTAAGAGGGCGTGTCAAAGTAGTTTTAGGTAATGGCGGTGGAAGTTTCGCTCACTACACTGTTTTAAAGTACCAGAAAAGTCCTCCTCACACGCTTCTAGTTAAGTGCCATCAAGCCACTAGATCGCTCAATAGAATAATCGTTGACTACTTAGTTGAGAGCGGAATACCAGCTACTAGTGTTCAAACCAGCGCAATCATATGCGGCAGTGATGGAGACTTCGAAGTATTTAGTAAGCCTATCGAGGTACTACTATCTAACGACATTATACCAGTGGTTTATGGAGAGTGCGTCATTGGAGGCAAGGGAATTAGCGTAATATCTACAGAGAAGGTCTTTGAGCTGCTCTCAAGGCACATTAAGGTATCTCGCATTGTTTTACTGACTGATGTTAGTGGAATATATACTTGTAATCCGCGAACATGTAGAGACGCCAAGTTAATAAACAAAATAACCCCCGAGAACGTTCACCACGTACTAGAGATCCTCAAGAGTACTTCTATAAGTGATGCTACTGGAGGAGTATACGGTAAAGTTCTCGTAATGAGCACTTTCTCGTTTAGAACTGGAATAGAGGTTGTTATAACATCGGGTTTTGATGTAGAATCTGCCACGCAGGCTATAGAGGGTCTTATCCCAGAGCGAGGTACAATTATTTCTCCAGCCGAGCTGTAAAGTGAAGACTAGACAAGGTAAATAGTCACGCCGCTACCAGTCTTCTCTGCATATACTTCTCGCTTCCCAGATACAATTATTCCTAGTAGATCTCTGCTCATAACAGCGTAGTCTAAGTAGAAATACCCCGAGAAGATAAGCGTCATGTATACACCGAGACCAGATTTAACTATACGTGCTGTGAAGAGCTCGGTGCTCACTTCCTCTGCACTTATTTCATCCCGCCCCATACAGGAAACAGGCACACCGTGATATTTGGCATAAATGACTTTTTTACGCCCACCTCTAATAGTGTAAACCTCAACACTACTAACATTTTTAAGTGTGATCGAGCGCTGTTTAAACTCAAATGAAAAGTTACTACCAATTACACGTATAAACTCCCCTGTGTATTCTATGTCTAAACACCCATCGTCTACTCTCACCGAGATCTTCTTCAAAATTAACACCACGTTACAGATTTTTAAAAGCGAGAGTAAAAATTTAGATAAAATTTCGGGAGGGTAGTAATGCCAAAATCCCTCACAGAAACACTTAAAAGAGAACTCAGCATACGCGAACTGGAGTTACTGGACATATACACATTTAAAAAGAAAGACGTACTGAGAATTCTCGACAAGAAGACTAGTAGAGTACTCCTCTACGAGACTACTAAGAAAATTTCATCACTGGCCTCAATTGATGAGGTAAAAACACTTGTAGCCGAGGTTACGAAAATTTTAAAGCGGTAGTTTTCTACGAATAATCCACGTAGTCTCCAAACCTTTGTCCATTAACTGAATACCCAGATTCGAGAGCTCCTCACGTATACGATCTGATAAGTCGTAAAGGCCTCTCCTCCTGAGTTCCTTACGGACATCAACAATAACTCTAATAAGCTCCTCAACTAGAGGCTCTTCCGCAACTACCCTCTCACTCTCCTCCTCGAATGCAGCAAATACCAAGTTAAAGGATCTGAGTATTTTAAGAGCCATGGAAGTTAACATGTACTTGGGATTGTATTGAATTTCTCTGTAGATTAGTGACACGAGGTCGCTGATAACTGCAAGAGCTTCAGGTGTGTTAAAGTCGCTGCTGAGAGCTACGTGAAATCTCGTATTTAAGTCTATGAGTTGCCTGAGAATATGTAAGTCTTCTTCTTTTAAGTAGTGTAGATCTCTAGCCTCTCTATGAACTCTCTCTAGGAGCCTGTAAGCTGAATGTATTCTCTCAAAGAGCTTTTCGGCGTTATGAATGCTCTCATCTGAGAAGTTGAGGGGCTTCCTGTAGTGTACATGTAAATACCACAGTCTTAACACTTCTGGTTTCCACTTCTTAAGGGCCTCTCTCAGTGGTATAATGTTTCCTAAACTCTTGCTCATTTTATCAGATCCAACCATTACTAAGCCTGTGTGCATCCAGATCGAAACCCACGGCTTAGTGCCGAAGAAGGACTCGCCCTGAGCTCTCTCATTTTCGTGGTGGGGAAATATTAGATCTGTTCCTCCCCCGTGAATATCAAATCTCCCACCTAGATACCTAGAACTCATTACACTGCACTCAATGTGCCAGCCTGGTCTACCTCTACTCCACGGACTCTCCCAATAGGGTTCTCCTGGTTTACTTGCTTTCCATAGTGCAAAGTCATAGGGCTTCTTCTTCTCACTCAAATACTCCTGTTCTTGACTCCACAGGGTTTTCTCTAGCCTACCAGACAGCTTACCGTAGTCTTCGTACTTGTCTACTTCGAAGTACACACTTCCACTAGGCGCTGCGTAGGCATAGCCCTTCTCTATTAGTACCGATATGAATTCTATTATTTCCTTTATGTGGTCTGTGACGCGGGGATGGTGATCAACACGTACTTTAAGCTGACTTAGAGCTTCTAGGTAATCTCTAGTGAACTCGTCTCCTATATCTTTCCAGCTACGCCCCTCCTCCAGAGACCTCTTAATTATCTTGTCGTCTATGTCTGTAATGTTCATTGCATGAATAACTGTGTAGCCTCTCAGAGCCAAGTACCTCTTGAGAGCATCATAGACAACGTATGTTCTGCCGTGACCTATATGTGTGTAGTCGTAGACTGTAGGACCACACACATACATTTTAACGGTGTTTTGTTCAACGGGCTTTAGTTCTGCTTCACTCTTACTGAGTGTATCATATATTCTTATAGGTGGTAACACAATTTCAATCAGCCTTGTAGTACGAGTTGTACACGTCTAGTATAGCTTCACCTACCCTTAAAAACACGTCAGTCAACTCCTCTGTAGTTAGAAATACATCTCTGTTCTCTCCGCGTAGTACATTACTAACTACGAGAACACACGCAGTTGTAATACCTCTCATCCACCCTATAGTGAATAGAGCTGCCGCCTCCATTTCTATTGAGATTACCCCATACCTGCTCAAGGTCTCTATAAATTCAGAAAGCTCTGCATAGAACGCATCACTCGAAAAGACGGGGCCATATTTATATGGAATTCCCCTCTCTCTAAGAGACCGCGTAATGTAGTAAGTTAACTCGGGATCAGGGCTTGCCATTCCACATATACCTGGCATATACTGACTTATAGTGCAGCCCCCCTGCGGATATGCCGCCCCCGTTGCGACTACGACGTCTCCTATTTTAACGTCTCTCCTAATACCACCAGTAGTTCCAAGTCTAGTAATCCTCTTAGCGCCAAGTTGATGTAATTCCTCAAACACTATTGCCGCGCTGGGAGCACCAATACCGTGAGTAGCTAGTGTAACTCGCGTACTCTTGTAATACCCGGTAACGACCTTGAGTCCTCTGTGCGTACTTACGACTTTCGCGTCGCTTAAGAGACTAGACAACAACTCTACTCTAGCCGGGTCTCCCGAGGCTATAACATTAGAGGCTATGTCTTCTCTGCGCGCTTTAATGTGTATTGGCATATCGCACTTACCTCTTCTTAGATTTTCCTCTCTTAGACTTCGCTCTTCTACGTCTCCTAGCCTTTCTAGTTTTTTCAACCTTGCTTTTTACAGGAGGTAGCATTAATTCGTGTGGTAACAGTATTCTCTTGTAGTCTTCGCACTCTAGTATAATAAAGTCGTAGTTAATGCTCTGAGAAACTTCAATAAGCCCCTCGTATACTAGCACTTGCGAGCTGGGCCTAAACTCGTAGACAATAGAGCACTTCTCGCTACTCTCACATTTCACAAATAGAATTCTCTTTAAGTAAGATGGTTTGGGCGACAAGACTGTTAAAGCTCCTTTTAGAAGATTCTCTCCGAGAATAACTTTTAAGCCGGGTGCCTCGACGCTAGCTAAAACTAGCTTCTCGGGACTCCTGTGCTTCACAACATTTTCTGCCGCTACTTCAACGAGGTTGTCTATAGTGATCTTGGCACTACCCGCTTCAAGAGGACTCCACAACTCCTTAGCAACCCTTAAGACTTTCACGCGAATACTGCCACTACTCTCAAGTACTGGTTCTAGCAGCTCTATTCTCGAAATTACTTTCACGTAAACTCCCCTATGTAAACTTTTTTACAACACTACCTTAATTTACATCAAATACTGGGGGCTCAGGTATGAGTGTAAGACTTCACGTAGTACCTGTTAAAATTCCTCAAGGAGCGAACGTGATTATCGGGAGAAGTCATTTTATAAAAACAGTCGAGGACATATACGAAACACTAGTTACTAGTGTACTCGGTATTAAATTCGGGCTCGCGTTTAACGAAGCTAGTGGAAAGAGACTTGTAAGATATGAAGGTAACGACGAGGAGCTCGTTAAAGCCGCCGTAGAGACTGCACTAAATATCGGCGCCGGTCACATATTCGTGTTATTTATTAGAAACGCGTATCCCATAAACATATTAAATCAATTGAAAAATGTACAAGAAATTGTATCACTATATGTAGCTACTGGAAACCCCGTCGAAGTCATAGTAGCAGAGACAGAGCAGGGGAGAGCAGTTATCGGAGTAGTTGACGGCTACACGCCTCTAGGTGTAGAGTCAAGTGAAGATAAGAAAGAGAGGAAAGAATTCCTCAGGAAAATAGGGTATAAAATGTAGAGTAGTTAAAAACTCGACTCGTGTTCAAGTACATTTTAGCTATTAGTACATTAGCTATTAGTACACGTTATCTGTCTCTCTTAGAATACTGACAATGTGGGCTATTGCATAATCTTTTTCTACTTTTACTATTCTAACGCGAACTTTTGAACCAAGCATCGCATTTGGCACTATGATCTTTTTACCCCTATATGAAGCCACTCCACGCCCTTTCTCATCTACATCATATATGTCTAGCACCAGCTGGCGACCTGCTCTGATCTCATTGCCGTCTTCATATCTTATTCTAGGGTATATACTGTACCTGTACACGTCGATGTTGTATGGGTCTTTTCTGTTTCTATCGCGAGACACTTTTACACGCTTCTTAAACTCGTTTTTCTTGGAGTAATAATAGCTACTAGAGTGGCTTATAAATGTGGATTAAGGTGCTAGTAGTGAAGCCGGACTTTTTGAGGAGCATTGTAAATCCCGTAGTAAACGACTACGTGAAGCGGGGTATGCCACTTAAAATTGCTAGTGAAATTAGAAGACTTATTCTCCAGGCAGAGAGCAAGTATAAGTTTACCTCGTATGGAGGAGATGTTAGAAACTTAAAACTCTACTTAGAGTCGAGCGAGTTTAACGAGCTTGTAAAATTCCTCGAAATTAGCAATTACAGAGACCTGTTACTCGATATTCTCAAAAAAGCTAAAGAAGCCTACTCAGAGCTCGAAGACTTAAAAATCGCTATAGAAAACATCGAGAAAAAACTGCGTCAAGAGAGCTTTAGAGAGGGTACTGGCGGACTTGCCATTAGCATTGATAAGCTGGCGGAGCTTCTCCAGAGTAAATTCAATGCTAAGTATGTAAAGGTCTCGAAGAGAGCAGTTAGAGTGGGTATTGATGAAAGTAGTGAGATTAGAGTTAGGTTATTTAGGGGTAAGCTGATTATAGAGGTTCTAATTAAGAGAGTGCTCAGCGAGGCTACGCTAGATAAAGTCTTAGAGGTGATTAGCGAGCTTGTCGAGAAAGCTCATCGTATTTGATTGTGACGGTGTCTTGACGAATGCGGAGAGTAGCTGGGGGTTTCTCCACAAGTACTTCGGGAGTGGAGACAATAAGTACTTCGCGGAATTGTATAGGAGGGGCCTTATTTCATATCTCGACTGGATGATAATAGACGTAGCCCTAATGATACACAGTCGAGGTGCTCCAATAAAGAGATCTGAGGTGGAAGAGGCTCTTAGAAGCATCGAGGTTAAGAGAGAGGCGTATGTAGTTGTGAATGAGCTCAAGAAGAGAGGCCACGAAGTAGCAGTAGTTAGTAGTGGCGTGGACTTACTAGTACAGAGAGTGTGTCATGAGCTAGGTATTAATATATGTCTCTACAACGAGCTCGTATTTGCAGGCGATGAGTTAATACCCGGAGGTGTAGCGAGAGTCCCTCTACGTGATAAGTCAACTATAATTAAGAGGCTGGCCAGCGACTTAGGCTTTAAACTAGACGATGTTGTCTACATTGGCGATAGCTCGTGGGACATCGAGGTCTTCAAGGCAATACCGACATCTATAGCTATTATGCCGTGTGGAGAAGCGTGTAAGTACGCAAAATACACTATTGAGAACCTACTAGAGCTACTCGACATTATAGATAAACTCGAGCTTCTCGAGCATCGAGTGTAAAATAAATATACGGTTTGTAGTTAGAGTATATTCTGGTGAAAAGCCTAACTCCGCGGATCTTGTAATGGAGTGGTTTATCACACTCTTAAATGTAAGACCTGACGCTATAAGTGTGTGGTCTAATTCCGTAGTTAGAGAGAGGCTATCTTGGTATTATAGTGTGATGAGAAACGAGAAGCCAGCTAAATTTCTAATTGCAAAAAGAGTTGGAGTGGAAGCAGATCCCCTCTCACATGATTTGACACTTAGAGATCTATGGCAACTCCATGAAAAAGCCTCCCGAACTTTTAATGACTACTTAAAAGCAGTAAAGAGCGGCGAGCTTAATGTAGAGAAGCTCGAGAAGCCTATATATAGCTATTTAGATGTCAAAGTAGCTATAGCCTATAAGTTAATGAGTCCTTGTAGGCTCTGCGAGAGATCCTGTGGTGCTCTTAGACTTGAAGGTAAACCGGGTGTGTGCTTAGTAGACAAGGAGGCAATTGTCCACAGCTACTTCCACCACATGGGTGAAGAGGCGCCTCTCGTGCCGAGTGGAACTATATTCTACGGGGGCTGTAACTTTAAGTGTGTTTTCTGCCAGAACTACGATATTAGCCAAGTTAGAGTGCGTGAAGGTGAGAGATTCTCGCCTCAAGAGCTCGCCGCTATTCAAGCTTACTTGAGGAGGCGTGGCGCTAGAAATATTAATCACGTGGGGGGAGATCCCACACCACACTTACCGTTCATTCTAGACAGTCTCAGATATCTAGACGTGAACACGCCTCAATTGTGGAACAGTAACATGTACATGTCCGTAGAGTCTATGACACTACTCGAAGACGTTATTGACATATGGCTTCCCGACTTGAAGTACGGTAATAACGACTGCGCGTGGAGACTAAGTAAAGTGAGAAACTACTGGGAAGTGGCAACAAGAAACATTAAAAGAGCTCACGAGAGCGGAGACGTAATAATAAGACACCTAGTCATGCCGAATCACGTAGAGTGCTGTACTCGCCCAGTTCTAGAGTGGATCTCCAAGAACACTCCACGAGCTCTAGTAAACATAATGGACCAATACCGCCCAGAACACTTGGTAGCGAGGTATCCTAAGATGTTTTCCGATATAGCTAGAAGACCTACACGGAGCGAGATACTAGAGGCTTATAAAATAGCCGAGGAGTTAGGTATCGTCTACGAGCCAGTATCGTAGAGAGCTTTCAGAGCTACGGGTGATGTGTAGTTGAGTAGCACTGAAGCCCTCTATGAAGAGATTTATTTTGATGAATTCTACAGAGTCCTGGTAATACGCGAAGGAGACACTTACATAGTCTCAGTGGACGTCTACTCTAAGAGAGATAACTTTGAATACTCTAATAGGACATGTACGGACGATGTGTGTTTACTAATTAGAGAAGTCGGGGAAGTCACTTCTCTCCACGAAATTCTACACGGAGTTCTCAAGATCTTAGTAGTGGCTGTTAAAGTGCGCGATAATCCAGTAGAGATTGTAAACGTTAAGTGGATATTAAATCGCAAACCGAGCGGAGAGGAGATCAAAGAGATTTACAAGTTGTCTTGGCAACTAGCTACTTCCGCGTGAGAATAGTCCTCGACGCACTATAGCGCTTTAGAGATGTAAGCTTATTTAGCAACCACTTAAGTCACTTCCTTACTAGGCAAGTGGTGTAGAGATATTTGGTGATATCTTGCAGAGCTTCCAGACCAAGCTGAAGGCTACCCGATGGGATATTAGTAGAGAGCTGGAACTCCTCAGAATGTGGGAGGAGGAGGGGTTATACGAGTTCAAGTATACTCCTCAAGACAGGATTATAGCAATTGACACTCCACCACCATATACAAGTGGCCGCTGGCATGTAGGAGCCGCCGCCCACTACGCGCAGATAGACACGATTGCCAGGTACTCTAGGTTAAAAGGCCACAAAGCCCTCGTGCCGTTCTACGCTGATAGAAATGGTCTTCCAGTTGAAGTGCAAGTTGAAAAGGCTCACGGAGTTAAGCCGCATGAAATAGCTAAAACTCCAGAAGGCAGACTAATGTTCCTTAACTTGTGTAAAGAATTCCTAGACAGTATTGAAAAAGAGCTCATTAAGATATGGAAGAGGCTTGGCTGTTCATTCCACTACTGGCGAAATGGCACTGACAGCGAAGAGTACAGGAAAATTACTCAGGCTACTTTTATTGAACTCTATAGGAGAGGGCTTATTTATAAAGCAGAGAGGCCTGTTAACTGGTGTCCTCGCTGCAAGACAACACTAGCAGACGCCGAGCTAGAGTACATTTCGAGAGAAGACTACTTATACTACATAGTATTTACCGTTGAAGGGACCGGTGAAAAAGTAGTTGTTGCTACAACTAGACCTGAGCTCTTGCGCTCGTGTATGGCCTTAGTGTTTAATCCCCGAGACTCCAGGTATGCTCACTCAAAGGGACTACACGCAATCAATCCACTTTATGGGCACAAAATGCCTATTCTAACTCACGATTCCGTAAACCCGGAGTTTGGTACAGGACTCGTAATGGTTTGTAGTTATGGAGATCTCGAAGACGTCAGAATGTTCCGCGACCTCGGGCTAACTCCTCTCATTATTATAGACAAAGAGGGGAGGTTAAAGGAGGAGGCTGGAGTACTAGCTGGTCTACCCGTGGAGGAAGCTAGGAGAAAAATCGTAGAAATTCTGGAGGAGAGAGGTTTACTAGTCAAGAAGGAGAAAATTGTCCACGAGATACCTGTTTGCTGGAGGTGTAAGACGCCAATACAGATTATCCACGCTACTGAGTGGTTTTTGAAGCAATTAGAGTTTAAAGACGCGCTCCTCAAATTAATTGACCAAATCGAGTTCAAGCCGGAAATGCACAAAACTAAGTTAGTAGAGTGGATTACAAGTATTACCTCTGACTGGCCTATTAGTAGAGACAGGTACTACGCCACAGAGGTACCAGTGTGGTATTGTAAGAAGTGTGGCGAGGTGTTAGTACCCGAGCCGGGCAAGTACTACAGGCCGTGGATAGATCCACCGCCATGGGAGAGCTGCCCCCGCTGTGGCGCGCCCAGATCAGAGCTTGTTGGCGAGGTGAAGGTCTTTGATACGTGGTTTGATAGTAGTATAACTGTTCTCTACGTAACGGGTTATATGAGAAGCCCCGAGCTCTTCGAGAAGGCGTTTCAGTACACGCTAAGACCTCAAGGAGTAGACATTATCAGGACATGGCTTTACTACTCTATTCTCCGAGTATACCAGCTAACTGGTAAACCGGCATTCAAATGGGTCAGAATTACTGGTATGGGTCTCGATGAGAAAGGAGAAGCAATGCACAAGTCTAAAGGCAACATAATTGATCCAGAGCCTTATCTAGAGAAGTATGGTGCTGATGCACTTCGCTTCTGGGCGGCTTCTAGTGCTAAGCTAGGCTACGATTACAGATTCAGCGAGGCTACTATTAAAACCGGCTTGCTCTTCGCGACTAAGCTATGGAATATAGCTAGATTCATATCTAGCTTCCCGGAGCCAGAAGACTATACTCTAAGACCCATAGACGAGGCCACTCTAGCTCTAGTCGACAAGTTAATAGTAACTGTCGATAAGGCGTATAGCGACTTTGATGTCTACGAGCCTATTAACGCGCTGTACCAGTTCACTTGGAACTACTTCGCGTCACACTACCTAGAACTCGTTAAGAACAGGGCTTACAACTTTAATAGTAAGTATAGCATAGCTGAGCAGAGAGGTGCGTGGTATACTCTACACTATGTCTTAAAGAGAGTACTGGTGATGCTGTCTCCTATAATGCCCTTCATAACAGATGCTATTTATAGAGAGCTCTACGGACGCTGTGTTCACAACGAGAGATTCCCAGAGCCCGAAGAGAAGTATTTAAAGCTCTCTGAGAGTTTAGCACTCGAAGTTCAGCGAGTAAACCACGCGATCTGGAAATTCAAGAAGAGCAAGGGTGTGAGACTAAGTGAGCCGCTCAGAGAAGAGGTCTATTTAAACTCGAAGTTCAAGCCTGTAGCAGAGGAGTTAATAGACTTGCACCGCTCAGAGCGTCTCGTGTTTTACGAGAGAAGCCCTCCAGAGAACGCTGTAAAGTTGGATGAGGATGTGTACATTAAACCCCTATAGAGTGTCTTACTAATCGCTCAATACTCCAAAACACTCTTTTAAAACTCGTGCTAAAAGGGCGCGAGCCATAAACTGGCTTAACCCTGCCCCTCCTAATGGCTTCCATAACCGCCGACGGCGTCAAGTCGTCTACTTCTATGTAAGTGTAGGCCGCCCCGATCTCCTCGGAGATGTGGGCATCGCTATTAGCGAGACCGGGCTTACCGAGTAGTTGCGCGGCTCTTATAGCCTTTAAGTTCGCCCCCTTAGTAGCAGATGCATTCCAAACTTCAATTGCATCCCAGTCACTGTAATTAAGTACTAAGTCACCAATGCCGAGGCGCAACACGTCATAAGGGTGTGCCGGCACGACTAGACAGTTCTCCGCGTGCGCTTTTTCAATAAGAGCATCTATTCTCCTAGGGAAGTTGATTTCTCTCTCACAGTATAGTAGTATATCGCCTTCATCACACCTAACCTCAACACCAAGTATAACTAGCGGAAGATCATCTCTAGCACCGCGATACTTAAAGGCCTCTACACTACCGGTGAACGTATCGTGATCAGTTATCGAAACTACCTGTATCCCCCTTTCTCGTGCTATATAGAGAATCTCTCGTGGAGAAGCCTTTCCATCGCTACGTGTAGAGTGCACGTGTAAATCTGCTCTCAGTAACATACACCACCACTACTAGCACTACTCCATATATTAGTCCCAATATTTTTATCCTAAGTGATACACTTAGTCACGCAGAAACTCAGCTACTAGTGAATCCAATGCAGAGTATACTCAGAGTTGAAGTTGACGCAGAGAAGTGTATTATGTGTAAGTACTGTGTTATGTACTGTCCTACATTTGTGTTTACTATTGTAAACAACAAAGTTACAACTGATAGCTCTAAGTGCATTGAGTGTTATGGGTGCGTAGTACTCTGCCCCACTAATGCTATTCGAATAGAGTACTCGTCGCCTAGCTAGTAATAGGGTTTGAGTTCGCTACCACAGAATGGGCATTTATAGTGCACTTTTCTCGCGTCAGCTAAGCAGAAGTATGCTTTAATGTTATTGCTTAGACACTTGGGACAGTAGTAAATGTTCTTTAAATCATAGCCGTGGAAGAAGTCCAGAGTCGTGGCGCACAGTATGCACTTCTCAGTAGTCCAGCCCCTGTGGCCTGACTTGTTAGCACCTCGAAGCAGTCCTATAGTCACTGTGAATCACCCTAATCACTACTAGACTACAATAACTTAGACTTAAAGGGTTTAAAAGTACAAGAGCTCGGCTTAGTGCTGGTAGCGCTAGTGGGTTTCTCCGCTTTTAAAGTATTTCTACATCCCTTACCCATTACAATAACACGGTGAAGTGGTAAGTGCTCATTTTAGCTACTTCAGATGTTCACAGCCCTGAAAATCTCCCCTTGTTCCTCGAAGCTCTAAACAGAGTAGACGCTAGACCTGACATAATAGTATTCGCCGGTGACATGGTAAAGAAGAACAATATTGTCGCGCTAAGACCCGTTATTAACGCCGTGAAACAAAAATTCCCAGACAGCAGAGTAGTTAGTGTTTTTGGCAACGAAGAGTTTCTGGGGTATGAAGAGCTCTACATGTCTGTATACGGAGAGATCACGTGGTTAAATGAGAGCTATTTAAAAGTTGAATTAGGAGAGGAGAAGGTGTGTATAATTGGCACGAGAGGGGCTCTAGACAAGCTAACTACGTGGCAGCAGAAGAAAATGCCTTTACTCGAGAAGAGATATAGAGAGTTGCCTGGCATTATTGAGAAAATGGCTCAGCAACTCAGACTCTCCGAGTGTAGAAAAATAATACTAGTATCACACTATGGAGTAACTTACAAGAACCTAGTAGGAGAAGACCCCAATATATACCCCTACCTAGCCTGTACAAGACTTGAACGCATATTAGAAAGTGGATTAGTAGACCTTGTTATTCACGGACATGCCCATAAGGGATCTATTGAAATCATGAACGTGTATGGAGTCCCAGTTTACAATGTCTCGTTGCCGGCAAGGCGCAAACTAGTACTGGTAAACATTTAAACTATTTAATACCCTCAAACGAGCCAAACGCCGCTATTAGTACTACTACTTCACTTACGTCGTTAAATAGTACTTTACTCTTCCTGAGGGCTAAGTCGAGCTCGTACATGATCTTGGCACACTCAGGTGTTTTCATATATCCGCACTGCTCCGCGCTCTTAACCCTGTCTAGAAGCTGGGCTGGTATATTGGGCTTTACGAGCTCCATGTAGAGTGCTATTACACTATGAAAAAGACTCCTCTCCTTCTTGTAAATCTCCTGGAGCCTCTTTAAGTAAGTAAAGAGAAGCCCCTCTTGAGTTTCTACTACGAGAAAGCCCCTCCACCTGGATCCTAGCACCCGGTATATCTCATTTAAATTAATAGCGGATCTTAGAGCCGCTACATCCACATATCCGAGTGACCTCAAGTGGTCATACATGTCTTGTCTTCCAACAACTCTAAGCGACTCGATAAAGTTCTTTATATCGCTCCACGAGCCACTCGCCACCACTAGTTCTAGCGCTTTTTTAAACTTTGAGCTCTCTTCTAGCATGCTCTCAACGCCGCTCAGCCCTAATGCCACGCCTCCCAATACTAGTGGAATAACGTACTGCGGGTGAACAGTATTGCACGTTCTAAAGATCTCTTTGAGCGGGTTGATTATTATTTCCTTGCACGGAATGTTAGTAACTGCGAGTTCTCCCCTCCTAACTTTATTCCCTAAATCTATAGCCTCTACTAAACTGTCAATTAGAGAGATTAAATTACACAGTATTTCGTCAAAGAGCGTTCCAGGAGCATATCTGTGAATACCGCCTGGCTTTATGTAAGCATTAAGCCCTATTACAGCACCTTCAATGAGGCTCTTCGCTGTACTTAAGTCCATAGCTAATCTCCACGTGATTAGTATCTCGAGCTCTAAACTCTCTTATACCCAGCTCCTTTAATAACGAGTCTAGAAGCCTACTTGTCCTCAGAGTGAGCTTCTCGGCTACTCGTTTAGAGTACGTGTAGTGTAGTAGGTCCTTTAGGCGGAATATCTTCTCGTAGAAGTGCTGAACAGAAAATACTAGATCTCTGTGTTCTCTCTCACCATAGATAAAAACGCGTAGAAAACCCACGATTCCGAGAGCGTCTAATTTGTCAGCGTCGCTCAGCACTCTCCCGAGATCGCTCTTAGGCCCTACTCCGCTGGCTTTAGCATAGCTGTAGCTATGAGCACTAATAGCACTTAACACCTCATCTAGTAAGCTATCTGGACACTTCAATTCTTTAAGCAAGTACTCAGATATCACAACAGAGTAGTAAGCATGTGGCTCACCTACAAAGCGCCCAGTATCGTGCAAGTAGACAGCGATCAGTAGAGACTGCATACTGAGTTTTAGCTTCTCGCGCCTCGAGATCCTCATAGCCCAATTTAGCACTCTACGCACATGAGGTAACCCGTGATCAAATGACTTATCATACAAGGTCTCGGCGATCTTTAGTACTAGTTCTAGTTTATCGAAACACATGCCTCAACACCAACACTTAACGAGCTCTCGCACCACACTCTCAAGCAAATCTAGGCCTAAGGCGTGCCTAATTGTAGTCTGAGCCTTCTGCACATTACACTCAGATCTAGTAATGATACCGGTGACTAACCAAGTAAACGTATCTAAGTACGCACATGGCAATTCTATTTCCTCACACAGCCCCGCCCAAGCCTCCTGCACTAGTTTAGAGTGGCGAGAATACACTTCTCTAACGTACAGGTGTAACTTATCTCTAGAAGTCGTTTCACCTCTAATAGTGACAATACAACTGGCGATGGCTAGTAGTGTATTCCTATAGTCAACTGGTATGGAAATATTGCTATAGTCGGGCTCTACGCCACAGAGATCACAGGTGTAGCCATAGATTTTAGCGGCGAAGAGTAACGTCTTCGAATTGGGGTCTGCTCTGAGCTCCCCTGCTAATTTTCTCGTAAGCGTGTTAATACTGTGACAGTACTTCAAGGGGTCCTTTCTGAGTTCTTGTAGGAGCTCCGACTTCAGTATTTTTTCGACTCTACTTAACTTCTGAGTAATTAACCTCGGAGAGTGAGCGAGTAGAAAGTCTCTAAATGCCTTGTAATAATCTTCTTTCACGACTCCTCTAAAATAATTAGCAAAGTTCATCCAGTACTCTTCGCCTTGAGTACTGAGTTGATACGAGACCAGCGCGTTAATTAGTGCGAGAATAGCCCCCTCGATACAACCCTTAACCTGTATTAGGCTCTTAATAGCTAAGTACTGCGGGTCTTTCTTGTGGAGAGATTTAATGACTTCTCTGTAGGGCCTCAAGATCTTAGCTAATTCACTTATTCTTTCATTGTTGATCTCTACTCTCATGGCCTCAAAATACCCTGCTATAAAGAATATATAAGATTTGTTTTTATTGTATTTCCAGGCTTGGTTGTTAGATTTGGCTGTAGCTGTAATTACGTGTAAGCGAGAAGAGATCACTAGTTATGAAGACGCGGAGGAGCTCGTAGTGTACGATATGGATAGTAGAACTATAAAGTTTTCACTTAGAAAACCCCGCAGTATTGAAGTCCTAGAAGATGTCCTAGAAGAGAGGGGTTGCGATCTCTGGGTCTTTATAACCGCTTCTATACCTGAGAGCGCGAGAGATATTATTGAAAGTATGGGCGTAAAGGTGCAAATAGTGAGAAGAGCCCCGTTAAAAGAGATTCTCGAAGAGCTCTTTGCTCCTTGAACAGCGTAGTGAGCATTCTTATAAGTAGGTGATATTCGGTTTGGTTAGGCACGTACTAATTGACGTAATTAACTGGAATAGCAAGTTGCAGGAGAGAGTGCTAAAAGCGCTCAGTGAATGCAAAGTAACGTGTATGTATAGTTACAGCGACTTAGAGCATATTTCCGTATATAGGTGTAGAAGTCTAATTGTAATCATCTACATCTCCAATTCACGTAGAGAGGGGTTTATTGATCTGCTCGGAGACGAGGAGGACTTCACTGATAAAATAACAAGTGTTTTACCACGGGAAAATATAGTAATTAGATTTATTGAGCGGGGAGTTTAACTCCAACTCAGAATAGGTGTCGCGTTGTGAAAAAGAGCTCTACGAGGGGCTACACTATTCTCTTTGATACTACTAAGTGTAAAGGGTATGTAACGGGTAATGATGCGGAGGAATTAGTTGAGAGGTGGTTTGGTAAATACGAGGATAATAAGCTCTCTCTCGACCTCGTTGAAGTGTCCTACTTGTTGCTCTCAGGCTACGCGCAAGTAGTAGCTAATGACAGAGCTATTACTACCTTAGAGGAGCTCGCGAGTGTTTACGGTGAGTGTTTTAAGAGCTTTTTTTGGCCAATGTTATCTGTTTACAAGGATCTCCGCGATAGGGGTAGAAGAGTTAGAATACTAGAGCCTATGAAATTCTTAGTTAAAAATAAGAGCGGGCATTTAAGACTAGTCTTTATTTTAGAGGAGAAGAGCCCCGTGAGTATTAATATACTTGAACAGCTAGTTGAGGAGGCGCGTAGAAATAACATGCTCGCTACATTAGCAATTGTCAGCTTGCAAGGAGAGTTAACTTACTACGAGATTGTACGAGCTGACCTCAGGGCGACGTAGAATGCCTACTGAGTACCTGCCTCCACGAGGTATGCGCGATATTGTGGGAGTAGAGGCTGAGCTCTACGAGTACTTATTCTCCGAGTTCAAGAGGATTGCTAGAAATCGAGGCTTCCAGCCAATTATAACCCCCATAGTAGAGTACTTTAAGCTATTTGAGGCTAAGAGCGGAGAGGAAATAAGGAACTCCATGTACGTTTTCGAAGATAAAGCGGGGCGCTCACTAGTTCTCAGACCCGAAGTTACTGCTAGTGTTGTTAGAGTGTACCTTAAGTCTCTGAGAGCTCTACCAAAACCCATTAGACTCTACTATATTGCCCAGTGCTTTAGGTACGAAGAGCCGCAGTTCGCGAGGCATAGAGAGTTCTGGCAAGGGGGTCTAGAAGTAATAGGAGACCCCGATGTCAATGCTGATTTAAGTGCAGCGTTAACTGCTAGTGAATTTCTAGATTCAATTGGCGTCAAGCACTTCTATGTAGTCGGCAACGTGCTTGTCTATAGAAATATTATGAGGAGTTTTAACATTGACGAGCAGGCTCAAGACCATATCCTGCACTTAATAGATAAAGAGAAGGTAGAGAGCGCTATTAACGAAATTAAACTTAGAAGTGGAGAGGAAGCCGCGGATATTATTTACAAAATAATCTCGGCAAAGAGTATTGAGGAGGTCGAGGAGTACTTACATGAACTAAAGAGCTCTCTAGGTGGTCTCTACGAGACCACCTTACAAGAGCACAGTAGAACTAGAGACTTCATAGAGGCTCTTCGAGAGCTTGGATATCAAGTAGTGTTTAGTCCTAAACTAGTGCGGGGACTACCGTACTACAGTGGACTAATCTTCGAGTACAAAGTCGCGAATAAAAGCCTTGAAGTCAGTATTGGTGGAGGCGGCAGGTATGATGGCCTATCAGTAGTGTATAAAGGGCCCTTTGAGTACTTTACAGGCTTAGCACTCGGATTAGATAGAGTTGCCCTCGCATTATCCAGCACATTTCAGCAACGCAGAGTGAAGAGAGTTGTTGTGGTATTGTTAAGGGATGTCCCAGTAGCTATAGGCTATAAAGTACTAAAGTCTATGCCCCCGTCACTTGAGAGTTTTGTGTACAGAACAAGGTCCCTTTCAAAAGGGCTAGAATACGCTAATAAAGTAGACTGCGACTTCGTAGTAATAATTGGCCGCGCCGAGTATGAGCAGGGCAAGGTACTAGTGAAAAACATGAAGACTGGTGAGCAAATTATACTTAACACTGACTCCCTATCCGAGTACTTACGGACACGTGTTTACACCTCGTAGTGAACACTATACTCGTAGTGAAAGAGGAGTAGAAGTGTTGTAATGTAATAAAAGGGGGCTCTATCTACTCTGTTAAGTAGAGGTGGGGGGTTTGCCTAGAATTAGACTTGAGAAGATAAGTGATTACGAGTGGAGAATACCATTAGGAGCGAAGTCCTGCATGAAAACAGACGCTATAATATTTGCTGATGAGTACTTACTCGAGAAGATGGAAAGTGACCTCACTTTAGAGCAGGCGGCCAACGTCGCGTGTCTACCAGGTATACAGTTGTACTCGTACGTCATGCCGGATGGACACCAGGGCTACGGCTTTCCTATTGGTGGCGTAGCTGGCTTTGACGTAGAGGAGGGCGTGATAAGTCCAGGCGGTGTTGGCTATGATATTAACTGTGGAGTCAGAGTTCTCAGAACGAATCTCTCGTTACAAGAAGTTAAGGGAAGGCTCAGGGAGCTTGTAGAAGTTATATTCAAGAACGTGCCTAGCGGTGTTGGCTCAACTGGTTACTTAAAGCTCACACTTAGAGACCTCGACGAAGTACTAGAGTACGGAGTTAAGTGGGCTATTGAACACGGATACGGCTGGGAGAGAGACGCTGAACACGCTGAGGAAAGAGGCTCGATGAAGGGGGCTCGCGCAGATAAAGTAAGCCGAGTTGCTAAACAGAGAGGTCATGAGCAGCTGGGTACTCTGGGCGCCGGCAACCACTTCTTGGAAATACAGGTTGTCGACGAGATCTACGATCCTCAGATAGCCAAGGTCATGGGTATTACACATGTAGGACAGGTCACTGTAATGATACACACTGGTAGCAGAGGGCTGGGACACCAAGTAGCTAGCGACTACTTAATGATAATGGAGAGAGCAATGAGGAAATACGGCATAAGCGTGCCTGACAGAGAACTGGCCGCCCTGCCGTTCAAGAGCCCAGAGGCTCAAGACTACTTCGCGGCTATGGCCGCCGCGGCAAACTTCGCGTGGACTAACCGTCAAATTATAACACACTGGGTTAGAGGGAGCTTTAAGCAGGTCTTTAAGAGAGACCCCGAGGAGCTGGGCCTAGAGGTCATATACGACATAGCGCACAATATCGCTAAAATAGAGGAGCACTTAATTGACAACAAGAAGCACAGAGTAGTAGTACACAGAAAAGGCGCCACTAGGGCGTTTCCACCTGGACACCCAGATATACCAGCCGACTACAGGTCTATTGGACAACCAGTACTAATACCTGGCAGCATGGGCACTGCTAGCTATGTATTAGTGGGTACTCCCGAGGGCGCGAGGACGTGGTACAGTGCACCACACGGTGCTGGTAGGTGGCTTAGTAGAGGCGAGGCTATTAGGTCGTACTCACCAGACCGCGTAATATCCGAGCTCGAGAAGAGGGGTATAGCCATAAGAGCCGCTACTAAGAAAGTAGTTAGCGAGGAGGCTCCTGAAGCGTATAAAGACGTTGATAAAGTGGTCTTCGTCGCTGAAAAAGCCAAAATCGCTAAACCAGTCGTGAGGCTTGTACCTATAGGTGTAGTTAAAGGCTAGAACACTACTAGGCTTTAGGCCCGCCTTTAAGTATCTTTTTGGGTCTTAATGTGCCCTTAGATTTACACCTCCTGCACTTAACAGCACCAGGTGGATTTAGTGCTCCACACTTTCTACACACTTGTTTTTTCAGTACTCTTTCGGTAACTATTCTTATCAACTCCGGGTCTGTCAGGGGCATTTGAGTGCACCCTGTAGGCTCAACTACACTTAATTGCTAGTGACTAGTTAATTGTTGAAGTAAAAAGTGCTTAAAAACTTAGAAGCCACATCTACTAAAGCTTCAGCCCGGCTTCTTCTAGTCTCTCGAGTATTAGTCTCCGCTCTTCTGGCGCGTAAAGGTTTAATGTCTGCTCTACTAGCTTCTTATTTATGAGCCCTCTTGCCCTGAGTTCAGAGATGTATCTTCTGAGTTTACTAATGTCCACGCCCTGCCTAGCCTTTAACACTAAGTAGTGCTCTGGCTTAACTAGCGCTACTTTCTCACCACGGATTCTCACTTCTTCGGCGTTTTCAATAATTTCTACTGGCACCTCAATATCCATGTAATTCTCATACAGCTCAACTACTAAGTGCCCCTCTACTAGTGGGGTGACTAGTGCTGGTGTCCCGATCTCCGTTGAAGAGACCTCCCACGCGAGTTCGCGTGCTAAATTCTCGTAGAACTCTCTCTCAGTTAAGGGGCTTGGCTCGAGTACAAAGAGGTCTAAATCCCCCTCTAGCCTCTTGTACTCGAGAGCTAATTGCACAACTGTGTCTCCAATTACAACTGCTTTGACACCGCGCCTTGACAGCTCACTGTACACTCGCACTAGATCCTCTACTGTGTAAGACACGTTAACACCACTATTTTAGAGCTCCAGCCGAGTATTTTTAATTATGACTCGGTGAAAGTCTTGTTTAGTGCTGAGCGAGCTAAGAAATTACAAGAACTGCTCTCAGCTAGAGTTCTAAGCGAGCTCTCCAGTACTCCTCAACTAGATTTCGAGAAGTTGAAGTACATAGCCGCGTTTGACTCTGCCTATTCTAACTCTAAGCAGTACGCTGTTGCAGTACTCTACGACTACTCTAAAAGAACTGTTGTTGAGAGGGCTTACGCCGTCGCTGAGACAAGAGTGCCGTATATACCGGGCTTACTGGCTTTTAGAGAAGTACCCGGCTATGTGAGAGCCTATAGAAAGCTCCGCACGAGACCTCAGTTAATACTCGTAGATGGCCACGGACTAACACACCCAAGGTCGTTTGGCATAGCTACTCACTTAGGCTTAGTACTAGGAGTTCCCAGCGTAGGTGTCGCTAAGAGACACTTATATGGAGAGGTGCTCGAGACAAGTAATGGCGGGAAACTCATTAAAGCACGCGGACTAGTAGTAGGTGAAGTTATAAAACACGAAGAGAGAGAGCTCTACATTAGTATCGGGTATAAAATACGCCTAGAAGACGCCGTTACACTCGTAAAGAGCCTCTTAGTTAAAGGATATAGCCTCCCACTTCCACTCTACGAGGCTGACAAGTACTCAAAAATAATAAAGAGAGAGCATTAAGTAGTACTATGGTATTCTTGAGGGCCCGTGGCCTAGCCAGGATAGGGCGCCGGCCTGCGGAGCCGGAGGTCCCGGGTTCAAATCCCGGCGGGCCCGCGCCTTCTCTAAACATCTGTTTAAACCCCAGCTGATTAGGAGCCTGCTGTTCACGCACCTATAATTTCATTAGTACTCGCTATGGTCGCTACGAGGCTAGCATATTCCATGTTTTAGTCGTTTCAGTTAATTTCATTCTTGATCCGACGTAGTATTCCTATATTGCAATGCCGGCTAGTAGGGATATCAAAACTATTGAGTGGTAAACACGCGTGGTTTAATAATTACTGGTTCGTAAACTCCCGGCCCGTAGTAGTGGGAAAGTCTGCTCTATTTAACAAAGACCTCTTCTCGAGATGGCTATTAGACTATCTTAAGCCTACTTATTAGCTCATCGATAATACTTCTTACCTCATCCTCTCTATTTAAGAGTTCTTCTGCTATCTTATTCTCGTCAAGTACAATTACCCTACCGTTCTCCACTACCGGCTCTCCGTCAATAAAGACGTCTGTAACGTCATCTCCCTCTAGGTAGTTCACTACTAGGTCTATTGGGTTGTGAGCTGGCAGTGTTCTAGTAGATTTAAAGTTGAGTACTACGAGGTCCGCCGCGTAGCCCCTCTCTACTCTCCCCACTTTCTCTCCAATCACACTGCCTCTAGAGCCTGTAGCCATGTTTAGTAGTGTAGTTGACTCTAAACCGGCCTTGAAGTATAGCACAGCGTTAGCCATAGCCTTGCTGAGGGCTTTAGCGACTTTAACTTCGTGTAGTAAGTCTAGTCTGTTCCAAGCACCCCCATCGCTACCAATACCCAGCCTTATACCCTCAATATTTGTGAAACCAGCCCAGTGCAATCCTGTTAACCACGCGTCTACAGTAGGGCACCAGCAAACACCTAGTTCGTGCTTTTTCACTAATTCAATTTCGCCCGGGGAGAGGAATAGTCCGTGAGCTATAACCACGGGCTCGACACCACTAACGCCTTTATCTAACATATACTCTAACGGTCTCTTCCCGTACCTGGCAAGCGTATAATCTACTTCACCCTGATACTCACCGAGGTGTAGTGTGAGCCCTACTCTATACTTCTTACTCATCTCTATAATACTCTCAATTAAGTCCTCTGTAGCCATCATGACTTGCCTAATACTCATCCATACACGTACTTTACCGCCAAATCTCTCGTAGAGGTTTCTAACTCTTCTCAGCACTTCCTCGCTTTCAGCTACTTTCTCATCAGCTATATTGTACGTAGCGTAAGTGACAACGCCCTTGATCCTGCTCTTCACAACCTCTTCAGCTAAGACTTCAGGGTACGGCGCGCCCGCCTCTATAAAGTACGTTACGCCGTTCTTCAACATGTTTACTATACTCGCCTGTGAGGAGAGCCTTGCAAGGTCGCTACTCATAGCTCTCTCAAAGGGCACTAAGACTTTAGTCCATATAGGTGGTAACTGCAACATCTTATCGCTTATAGCTGATCTAAGCAAATACTGCTGCGTGTGAGTGTGGCAGTCTACAAGTCCTGGAATAATTACGTGGTGCCCTCTCTCAATAACCTCTTCAGCTCTGTACTTCCTCCTAATCTCCTCGTACTCCCCCACATCTACTATTATGCCATCTCTAATAGCAATAGCCCCTCTAGAAATAACGCGGTTAGACTCGTCAAGAGTTACAATATATCTACCTACAATGATCTTATCTACTTCCTCCACTAGACAGCACCATTTATACTGGTGATAAATGAGATAAGAGTGGGAAATTAAAGGCAACTAAGCGCTGGAGATTGCCTCGCGCTTTTACTACGAAGATCCTGATCTCATAAACATCGAGAACGCACAAGGCGGTGAACTTGTTTAACTAGGCGACGTTCACGATCTACTGCGCATTCTACGTGTTGTGAAAACACAATTATATTAGAAATTAGGGTAATTGACCTCGAAGCAGAGAAGAGTTATGTTGGGATTTAGTGTGTTTGTGTTTAAAGCGATTTTTATATCCTATAGTGTTATTAGTACTAGTAGTCCGGTGGCTAGTACTGTAAAGACTAGGCTTAGTTTTGAGGCCACGTAGCAGCCATCTCTTATTAGTCCTATTGGTGCCGAGAGTAGTATTACTCCCAAGTAGCCGTAGAGACCTACAAGCCAGCTGTTCCCGTGCACTATTATGGGTATTTGTGAGAGCATGGCGTAAGACGCCGAGGTCAGTAGCGCGAGCACTACTACATGCAAAATATATGTACGTGACTTTTCTCTTATGAACTCCCGCGCGCTTATCAACTCCTCTACAAAAGTGTTCACAGCTGATAAGTAAACCGCGCTTGCATGACTGTACTTTAAGGGGTTTAAGAGAAGTGTTAGTATTTTAAGTGAAAATCTCGGTATTTTAACTCTACTCAGAACCTCGTAGCCCTCAAGGCCGTAGAAGAGCCCAAATTTCATCGCTTTTAGTATTTTTACCCGCGACTTCTTCAGCGATTCTATTAGAGCTAAGTCTAGAGGCCTTCCGAGTATAACTTCGGAGTATACTTCTCTAAAAGCCCTTATCACCTCTGACTCCAAGTTAAATAGTCCACTTACAAGTCTTCGCGTTAATAAGTGGAGCACCCCCAGCAGTAGTAGAGCTAGTAAGCCGGCTCGAGACGCAATTACTAGTACCGGCAGAGCTAGTAAGTAAAGCAAGTCTACTACTACGAGGACGCTGTTTGTGGGGTAATAGAGCCTTTTCACCACGTTGAGTGTAAGCAGGTAGCTAAGCACCCCGGTTAGCTGAATAACTAGCATACTAATCTGCGCCGGCATACTCCAAATTGGCATAGCAACTAGTAGTGCTAGAGTCACTATTAGTGCCACAGTAGACTCGTATAGCGTCTCTATAATTCTCAGTGAACCCTCTACTCTGGCTCTTAGATTTGAGAGCTCTGCTCGCAGAACACTATTTACATATGTCCTTGTATCACCACTAGTAACTAGGATATCACTATAGCCTCTGAGAAATCCCGCTAGCTTTGTAGTTCTAAGCCCCCTGCTGAGTTCGTGTAGCGCCATGTGGGGATCTCCTAGAGACCTCTCGAGTACTACGTAGAGTCTCGCAACACTCGAGTAGCAATTAGCTATATTGACCTCGCCCGCGTAGATTGCCGCGAAGAGATTATATACTCGCAGTCCAGAAGCCTCAAAAGCCGAGAGAGTCGTGAGAAACTCGCTAAAGTTCTCATCAATACACTTGCTAAAAGTATTTCTCAGCAAGCTGACCACCTGCGTGTGCTGAGCTCTGCACGTACTTAGAGCAATACTCAGTGATCTTAGACGCCAAATCGTAGTAGTGGAATACTCCCCTCGAAACTAGTCTCTCAATAAACCCAACTCTGTCTACGAGTTCGCGGCGTAGAGATTCCTCGTCGTAGTATAGTTTCAGCCTCTCGGAGCTAGTCGCTATGTACTCTACTTCATCGAGCTCTCGCTTATTAGCATCATAAATATCTACGAGAGAGCCCTCAAGCGAGACTTCGGAAACTCTTACTATACACCTCTTGTTATTACGCGTGCCCATTAATACTATAACCCATATATTGTTTAGTAAGTTCTTCGGAATAGATATTGGAGGTGCTGTGAGTCTCTGTAAAACAGACTCTGTACTATCAGCGTGAATTGTGTTTAAGACTCCGTGTCCGAGGCGTGAAGCCTGTACGAGTAATCTCGCCTCCACACCTCTAACCTCCCCGATCACGATGTAATCCGGCCTACGCCTCATAGCGAACTTCAAGAGCGTGTAGCTATCTATTGGTGCGACTTGTTGAAACACCTCTACGCGCTCCGTGAAAACATCCCACAAGTCACTTGTAGCTATTAGTTCGGGAACGTCTTCTATGATAATAACTTTCTTGTTGGGTGGAATGAGTGTGAGTAGTGCTTGAAGCAGAGTAGTCTTACCAGCCCCCACAGGACCCGCTATAATGATCCACCCACGTCTCTCGAGAACAAGCCACAAGTAGGAGACTAGCTCTGCTGAGATTACTTCACTATTAATTAGTTTAGTAATAGTCCAGATCTCACCTGGTTTCTTCCTAATTACGAAGCTGGTACCGTGCGCCGAGACGCCATCACTGTACACTACGCTAATTCTAACAGACCCCTTCACGGAGCCTTCTACGAGGGGCTGCATTAAAGAGAGGTGTTTTTCCGCCCGCCTAGCAATAGTCATCGCGAGCCTGTCGACAAGACTAGGATTCACGAGTATATTACTCTTAATCCACCCGTACCACGAAAAGTCCCTGTGCAGAACATACACTCTCCCACTAACTCTACTCAACGAGATATCTTCTACTTTCTCGTCTAGTATAAATGGTAAGAGAGGGCCTAATCCCGTGTATATTTTAAGGTAGTTGTACTCACTAGGGTTCAGCAACTTCTCAGCACGTAGAAAACTAGAAGAGCTGTTATTAGAATCCTCTACGTGCTCTTGAAGACGCTGAACTATATTACGTATATCGTTCTCCATAATTAGCGGCTCTTTAACTACATAGTAGAGCCCGCTACTAGCAGTACCTATAGTTACATTGACTACTCCTAGTAAGTTATAGTGATCTAATATGTCGCTTAATACGACTTCCTCGTACTTATAGCCCTCAGTGTAAATACTCAGTACAGACTTGACAATATCACTAATAGCCGAGTCAGTATCAACCAAGCCGCGGTCTAAAACTCGGAGAAACCTGTGAATAGGGAAGAGGAGAGTAGAGAAAAAAGACTTTAAATTACTAAACCCAGTACTTCGCACCGCTAAACACCAGTATTTAGCCTATTACTCTAACTGGAATGGGCTCTGTTCTGCGCTCTCTATCGTATTGAATAACAACGTAGATCGGTCTCGTCGCAGTATCAATGTTCACGCTTATCGTCTTAGTCTCTCCAGGTGTCAATATTACGCTCTGATCGATATAAAGTGATTCGCCGTTCTCTAGTATGACTTCTATCTTCTCAATACTCGCCGCACTCATACCAATGTTTCTTACTGTTACTTCGAGTCTTCCCACGGGCTTTAAGTAGTAGGCATTTTCAATTACAAGCTCACCTGACTGAATAGAAACTGCTAGATACCTAGATACATAGGCGTATAGTAGTAGACCTCCTGCTATTGTGAGTGCTAGTAGTATTGCTGAGGCTACAATACCTGAAACTCCTTTCACAGCTGACACCCAGTGATAGTAGAGGGCTTTATAACGCGGAGTCGCTGTAAGGGTTTTTAAGGGGTTTTAGATAGAGTTCACCGATAGTATTCCTGGACTCGAGAACTAACCGTCTGCTTATAATCTAATGATACAGGTATATAGTTTCGGCGCTGAGAAGGTGCACCGCCTTGACTGCTATTGTAGAGGAGAAGTACACTAGTATTAGCCCAGCAGAGTTCTTCTATAGATACCGCGAAATAGCTGGCTTTGGCAACCCGGTTAAAGCATTCTATCAGACTGTTAAAGAACTCGTAGACAACGCTCTAGACGCTACAGATATGCACGGAATACTACCAGATATAAAGATCTCAATTGAGAGAGCAGATGAAATCCAAGAATTCTACAAAGTAGCTGTTGAAGATAACGGTATTGGAATACCACCAGACATAGTCCCCTACGCCTTTGGAAAAGTACTCTTTAGTAGTAAATACGTTATGAAGCAGTCTCGTGGAATGTACGGCTTAGGCGTTAAAATGGTTGTCCTCTACGCTCAAATGACTACGGGAAGACCTATAGAGATTATTACTAGCAGAGAGAACTACAGAATGGTATACCACTTCAAACTCAGAATAGACATCAATAAGAACGAGCCAATTATAGTTGAGAAAGGTGCTTGGAGAAAAACACGCAACTGGCATGGAACAATAGTCTCAGTGACTATTGAGGGTGATTGGAGTAGAGCTAAACAGAGAATACTCGAATACCTCTACAGAATACCGATAATCACACCATATGCTAATATAACCCTGGTTACTCCAGAAAACGAGGTAGTTCACTACTCCAGAGTAACAACCACTATGCCTAAACCACCACGCGAAACTAAACCACATCCGCAGGGCATAGACTTGGAGATGTTTAAAATGCTCTTAAACAGCGGCAACAGCAACGCTCTAGAGGAATTTCTAGTTAACTGCTTCCAGAGCATAGGTTCCTCCACGGCAAAAACTCTACTAAACACGGCTGGGCTAGACCCCGCTAAGAAGCCTAGAGAATTAACAGAAGAGGAGTTACAGAGACTATTCAATGCTGTTAAAAACTACAATAAGTACAAACCTCCCTCCGCTACTTCTCTCTCACCACTCGTAAAAGAGATTCTAGAGACTGGATTAAAGAGGATATTTGAGCCGGAATTCGTCTACGCTGTGAGTAGAAGTCCGCAAGCCTATGAGGGACACCCCTTTATTGTAGAAGTCGGTATAAGTTATGGTGGTAAAACCCCCATGAGTCCTCAAGACCAGCCGATTATACTTAGATACGCTAATAAAGTACCCCTAATATATGACGAGAGTACTGATGTAATAACACAAGTCATAAGAGAGGACATAAACTGGGATCACTACTTAGTCTCCTTTCCAGCACCTCTAGCAGTAGTAGTTCACTTGTGTAGTACGAAGGTGCCGTTTAAAGGCGTTGGAAAAGAGAGTATTGCTGATGTTCAAGAAATTAGAAGAGAGGTAAAGCTAGCTATTATGGAGGCTTTACGCGAACTTAAACGCTACTTGATTAGAAGGATTAAGGAGAGAGAGGCGTTAAAGAAAGTCGAAGTACTAGCGAGATATCTGCCCGAGATCGCAAGATCTCTTGCCACAATTTTAGAGCACGACGCTAATAGGGGAAGCCTAGAAGAGGCTTTAACCTACAAGCTAATAGATTTAGTCTCTAATAAGTCGGGCGTGCCGAGTAATATTGTAGAGTCTATTGCTAACTCCGTGAAAATAGGTATGTAGACATGTCGACCTCCGAGATAGACATAAAAATAAGGGCTAAGGCGTTAGAACTCATAAGAACTCACTTTAAAAAACTCGTAGATGAGTTACACCGAAACCAAAAATTGCATTTAGTGTTTCCAAAGAGAACCTTGTCGAACACTATTTACGATCAGAAGACGAAAATGCTACTCTTAGGCCCTGATGTCCAGCGGAGATCTTTTACTGACATTAACGAGGCTAAGAAGTTCATGCAAACACTACTCATGGCTTCAATAATATACGAGGCTCTTAGAAATAATGAATATCCAACAATTCGTGATCTCTATTACAGAGGCAAGCACACAATTACTTACACTAGTATCGACGGTAAGCCTGTGTCTGAGAACAGTTGGGATGAGCAGAGAGAGTCAGACAGCGTGATCAGGGATCTAGAAGTGTATCTTAATATTTTGCGCGAAGACCTCTTAATACTCAGCAAAGAGAAGGGTAAAGTCGTCGGGAATTTAGTCATAAAGAGCGGAAACGACATAATAGATCTCAGCAAAATGGGTCACGGAGCTTACGCAATCGAGCCCACGCCAGACCTCATAGAGTTTATAGACGTTGACGCCGAGTACGTCTTAGTTGTGGAGAAAGACGCTGTCTTTCAGCAGCTACACAGGTATGGCTTTTGGAAGAAGAATAAAGCAGTACTAATCACAAGTGCTGGACAGCCGGATAGAGCTACTAGAAGATTTGTGCGGAGGTTAAGCGAGGAGTTCAAATTACCTGTATATATACTCTGCGACAGCGATCCCTATGGTTTCTACATATACAGCGTGTTCAAAGTGGGAAGTATAACGCTATCGTATGAAAGCGAGAGACTAGCTACCCCCACGGCGAAGTTCATTGGTGTAACTTTGACGGATATTTTCGGCACCGAGGTTTTCAAGGAGATTCTCACGAAACCTGGTGTAAAGGAGACGCTGGAAGAAGTAGCTAAGGGAGCGTCGAGAATTAGGAGTAAAGAGCCTTACTTGAGTCCAGAGGAGAGGAAGAATTTCGTAATTAAAGCTAAGCTAAAAGACATTGAGAGGGCAGTTGAACTCGTGGGGTACAAGGTGGTGGAAGTCTGCATGGAATCTTCTGAGTATAGAAGTAAAATCAAGAAGAAAGAGGGCGTGAGTGGCTATCCTTGGTTTCTCACGCCAGAATGGGTTCGCGAAATGTGCGTATTCTTCTACACGCTGAGCAAACTTGAAATAGAGGCAATTACAGGTAAGGGGTTGAAATTCCTAGCAGAGACTTATATTCCGAGAAAAATCGAGACAGGTGACTGGATAAGTTAGTCAGCTGAGACAGGTCTCCGCACGACTACGGTTAGAGGGGCTCATCACTACACAAATAGTAGTTAAAATTCGGTATTAAAATTACTCTTCGAAGTAGTCTATGATTTTGTGAAAAGTGTTCTTATTACAGCGAGGACAGTAGTGATACAGTTTAGAGAACTCCCTCTTTAGAGGAAAGCTCACGTAGAGCTTCCACTCAGATCCACACTCTAAACACTGTAGTAGCCAGTAGCCCAAACTAAACACCTCTCGGTTCTGACTATGAAGAGTGCTCTCTATTATTTCCTGCTCGACTAGTATTAGAGCCCGCTACTTTTAAGAGCCTCCTCTCCATTAGCATTTTCAAGACCTTTTTAATTACTCTTCTCACAACACCGCGTTTATTAAGATCTCCTAGCACTCTAATAGCTGTCTTTCTAATACTATTTGTCCTTGTTACGTCAATTAGTATTTTGAGCTCTAAGTCGTTTAATTCACTTTTGAGATATCTTAGAGCTATTCTGGCAATGTCTACTGGTTTAAGTCCTAAATAGGGGTCTTCTGGTGGGAGCATATCTAATCTCTGCGTGACTTCAAACTCTATTATTGTGACGTACTCGTCGTCTCCAACTCCCTTGTATACTCTCTTCAGTTCTTCTATGAGTTCTTCTCTGGAGTCGTAGCCTTCGAGTTTAGCCTCGTAGTCACCTAACTCAGAGAGCTTTTTGTAGTAGACTCGAGTAATTTTCGCCTTAGCTACGGGTCTTCCACCAGCATGTATAGTGATCTCGTCGTATTTAGGCTTGACAATACCTCTTCTAATAGTAGCTCTCTTCTCGCCACTAAGTAGCTTTTCAATGTAAGTTCCTTTTAAAGTGAGGTGTCGTCCAATGAACTTAGTTCTCGACTTTTTAGACATCCTGCCAACTCACTGCTATACTTCTCTCACGCTATGAATATGGGCTGCCTTGATAGACTTGCAGGAAAATACTGCTCCACGCGCGGATACCCTTCACACTCTTTTTTCAAAACTTCAAGTAGTTCTTCGAGTTTCAATATTACTTGCTTATTACTAGCACGTATTCTCACGTTGAGTGTTTGTGTCTCTTGCTCTCTCTTACCAAGAACAACAATATAGGGTATCCAGAGAATTCCTGCTTCTCTAATTTTCTTCCCGAGCGTGATGTCTCTATCATCTACGTCTACTCTAAATTCCTCATTTATAAGGCGCTCTGCTACTCTATATGCGTACTCATTGTACTCTTTAGAGACAGGAATAATTCTCACTTGTACTGGTGAAAGCCAAGCCGGCAGAGTGGGGTTTTGACCTAGCTTTTCCATGTGGGTAGCGGTGTCTAGGACCATGTAGATGTATCTCTCGATACTACCAATAATCGCTGTGTGTATTATAATAGGGTACTGCTTGTCGCCTTTCTCATCTACATACGTGATGTTAAATCTCCTGCTATTACCGACATCTATCTGGAAAGTCGCGATTTCCCTAGGCCTGTTCATGTTGTCTATAATGTGGTATTCTACATTCAGAACCCAGTAGTATATTCCAGGCGGAATTACTGCTATTAGTGCTGGATATTCATCATTTTTGACAAATTCTATGAGGGCGTCTCTGTGATTATCGAAAAAGTCCCTCGTGACGTTGTAGAAAGCTACGTACTTCCTGCCAATTTTACGAGCTTCTCTGTGAATTCTCTCCTGGACTATTTTAGACACTTCTATGGCTTCTTTTAGGTCTTTTGTAAGTATGTGGAGGTCGGGCATATAGAACTTTCTGAGTCTAAAGCAGAGGCTGAGTTCTCCGCGCTGTTCAAGTCTGTAACTATCAGCCACCTCGAACACGCCAAAAGGAAGATCCTTGTAACTTATAATCCAGTCTCTCAACATGGCAAATTGCTGGTGGCACGCCGCATATCTCAGTACATACTTTTCGTTGTCTACTTCAACTTCGTAGAGTCTATCACCAAAAAGCACTGCGTGCTCGTACACAGGTCTTTCCTTTAAGTTAAACATATTAGTACCCATAACTCTGAACACTGGCACTCCAAGTGAGCGCGCTACTTGCCATGAGTACCTAGATACAGCTTCTACCATTACTGCTGCGTATGGAGAGTATCTCATGTGCCCGTGATCGCTCATCGGCTCCCATGCAATGCCGAATTTCTTACAGTAATAATTGACTCTGTTCTCTCCACCTTCAAACTCTTCACCATACACTTCCTTATCCACAAGGAGCTTTAACTCACTGTAATTTGCGTAGTCAAATCTGTCTGGAGTCCAGATCTCACCTGAGGGCGTCACGACATAGAATTCTTTCTCGATAACTCGCTTAGGGGGCTGGGCTCTCTTAGTAATTGTCCTGGAAAGCTCGCTTAGCGGGTGGCCATGGCACTCTAATTTAAAAGCCTTATACCAGCCAAAGGGGGCCTTATAGACTGGTACTCCAGCTCTTTCTCTCAGCACCGTGTAGAGTTTATTCAAGATCTCTACAGCCTTGTGTGGAGGTGCGAGTTGAGGTGACAAGTGAGCATATGGATATAACACTATACTCGCTGGTTTAACTTGCTTTGCAATGTTAAGTACTTCGAGAACAGCGTCTTCAACAGAGTCCTCAGAATCGCCTGCTTCAATAGTAACAAATAATACTAAGGTGTTTTCAAAGCTCCTCTCCGCGCTGTCCTCGTCGACCGGCTCAGGCTCTTCAACAGCTTTCTCTAGGACTTTATAGCCAAAACTACGTGCGTGCACACTTAGTATTCTCATTAAAACACCTTTTCTAGATATAGCTGTATATAGTCCTCCCGTATATTAAACGTTTTAAAAGTATATAGAGAGGGAGAGGGGAGGGTGAGTTTATTGCCTGAAAAGGGCTCTGAGAGTACATTCATGTCTGTGCGCGATATTCCAGGTGTTAACCCGGCTATAGCTGAGAAGCTGGAGGCCGCTGGCTATGTCTCAGCGTGGAGCATTGTCGTAGTGAGACCCGAGGAGCTAGCAGAGAAGACGGGCATTCCTGTCCCCGTTGCGAGTAAAATTATTGAGAACGCTAGAAAAATGCTTGGTATTAAATTTAAGACTGCTAAAGAGGTTAAAGCGGAGAGATTAAACGTCAAGAAGATAACTACTGGCAGTAAGGGCCTGGATGAGCTCTTAGGCGGGGGTATAGAGACTAAGACTATAACGGAGTTCTATGGAGAGTATGGTAGCGGTAAGACTCAGTTGTGTCACCAACTCAGTGTAAATGTCCAGCTACCATATGAGCGTGGGGGTTTACTCGGGAAGGCGGTATACATAGATACGGAGGGGACATTTAGGTGGGAGCGCATTGAGGCCATGGCGAGAGCTCTCGGATTAGACCCCGATACTGTAATGGACAACATCTACTACATAAGAGCCTATAATAGCGACCACCAAATATCAATAGTAGATGACTTATTCTCATTTGTACCTAAAAACAACGCTAAACTAGTAGTTATTGACAGTGCAACTAGCCACTTTAGAGCCGAGTATCCTGGTAGAGAGCATTTAGCTGAAAGACAGCAAAAACTAAACGCACACCTACACCAGTTAATGAGGCTCGCCGAGGCGTATAACATTGCCGTTATAGTTACAAACCAGGTAATGGCGAGACCAGATATATTCTACGGAGACCCCACAACTGCCGTTGGAGGCCACGTGCTGGCACACGTGCCGGGTGTAAGAGTGTACCTCAAGAAAGCTAAGAGTAATAAGAGAATAGCTAGAGTAGTTGACGCCCCCCACTTACCTGAAGGCGAAGCTGTCTTCGCGATAACAGAGGAGGGTGTTCGCGACGTAGAGGAGTAAAAGCGTAGTTTAAACAGCTTACTCGCGAGATTTGCTAACCAGTGGCTGATTAAAGTGAAGATACTCTGGAATCCGTGGAGATACGAGTACATAAAGACAACTATACAGCCCCAGGACAAGAAGGAGTGTCTGTTTTGTAGACTTCAAAGCCTAAGCGATGAAGAGGCCCTTATAGTCCACAGAGGTAAACACTCCTACGTCGTTTTAAACGCCTACCCATACAACACTGGACACGTCATGATCGCGCCGTATAAACACGCCGCCGAGCCCTCTGAGCTCGACGACCAAATATTACTCGAAATAGTTCAACTCGTTAAAAAAGCCACTATTGTGCTGAGGAGAGCTCTAATGGCAGAGGGATTTAATATAGGCTCAAACATCGGGAGAGCCGCGGGCGCTGGTATTCCAGATCACTTTCACGTCCACGTTGTTCCTAGATGGGTTGGAGACGCCAACTTTATAGCAATAATTTCCGGTGTAAAGCCACTACCCATGGGGCTTAGAGAGGCTTACGAGTTAATTAAGAAAATCTGGGAGGATGCTCGTGGTCTCTAAAAACGACTTGACTCTCCTCGGTGAATACGAACTCTACGGGGAAAAGAGGTACAGAATATGTGTCAGCGGAACTAACATAGTAATTAATGTGGAGGCGCGCGACGAGAAAGAGGCTTTTTCGAGGGCTTTACAAATACTCGAACAGGTGGGATTAACAGATGAGGCTCTTCACGAGTTAAGAAGCATTGTTGGCGAGAAAGCCCTCTGTAAGTAGTCAGTCCGCGGTAATGTCTTCATCCTTTAAAGTCTAAGGGGGGCAAATTTCATCATTCATAACTCTACTTAATAGCTCAAATTCGTATAAATAAGTTCCGTGCTTATATCTTCTTGGACTTCAACTTACTTTTCTGTAGTGTGATTTCCCTATACTCTTCGACTAGTCTCTTAGCATAGCCCTTTACACTCTCAGAAGGCAGTTTTTTCAGTAATTCACGGGCAAATTTAGAAAAACACTTATTGCTATGAAACTCCAGAGTTAAGTCCTCAATAGTAATAATTACGCCTTGACCTCTAGGAAAACTCCTTCCACACACCACGCACTTATACTTCCGACTCTCTACACTCATGTAAGCCAGCCTCTTTCAGCTTAGAGTACAGTTTTGAGACTTCTAGAGTGTAAAGCCTCACAATGTATGGGAGCTTTTTACTATAGATCTCTACGAATTTCCTCTCGCGACTCTCCTTTACGCACATATCACTGCTAAATCCCAAAAACCCCCTATCTATGCGTAACCCCGATTTATACACAGTGAAGGAGCGTGGTATATATAATTGCCTAGGTTGCTTCCAGGCCCTGAAACTCGCTACGCGAACACCTTGAAATACACCCATGAGAAACAGGTATAGAACTATAAAGTAAATAAAGCGCTCCAAGAACTCATTACTAAGACTTCTCAGTAGGCTCTCTACGTGAGGACCTATAAACCCGTGATAGAGTGGAATTAGAAGTAGCGCGAAGAGTGGGAATACTAGATATATCATAGTGGATTTAAACTGATTCTTTAACTCGACGAGAACGAGCTGATCATAGGCCATTATACGATCAGCTGCGCTTTCCTTATACAGGATTGGGCCTGCTGAGGACTCACTTAACTTTACGCTTTTCCTAAAACTCCACGTGGCAAGAGACATGGAGATTACGAAATATAGTAAGAACACTAGGAGGAAGAACTGCGGAATTGTAGCAGCTACTAATGCGAAGAGCACGATTGTCAATACTTGGATTAATACTGTGAGTCTCTTGCTGAACATAGTGATTATTAACACCTCTAAATCTCACTCTAAGTCCTAAACTCTTAAAAATTGTAATGAAAAAGAATTAATAAGCTCGAGGAAGAATTGTAAGCACTGGTGATGAGTCGCCACTTAACAGACACGTGAAGAGGGTCCGTGTTACTGATTCAGGCGTAAATAGCTATGAGGAGCGATGGGAGTCTGAGCAGTGAAGAGTTTATCCCCAACCGAGCACAAGGAGAGCTAAATTTTACTTGCTTTATACTTTCACTCTACTAATAGGTTACTGGTAGAATTTTTGAGAGGAGAATCACTATAATTACTAGTAATACGCTAATAGCTATTAAGACGTGGGGTTTTATCGTGATCACCGCGTCCGTCTCCTCGTAGAATCTAATAAGACCGGCAGCCGAAAATATGCCTGGAGACTCTCTTCTACCTTTACGCTTACTCATAAATACTCACCACTACACTCTAATAGTCGTACTCGCCACTAATAACCCTTTACCAGGATAAGGATTTAATTCTGAGAAGTAGAGTTTGGCTGAAAGTATGGATTTAAGAGAGGCGCAAAGACTCATAAAGGAGAAGTACTATGAAAGAGACTCTACAAGAGGACTTTACGCCACATTCACGTGGTTTATTGAAGAAATAGGCGAGCTAGCTGACGCTATTATTAAAATGAACAGGGACTCTCTAGAGGAAGAGCTGGCTGATGTTTTTGCATGGCTCCTCAGTATTGCTAACTTACTAAACATAGACTTAGAAGAGGCCTTTAAGAAGAAGTACTCGAGGTAGCTCACTACTTCGACACTAAAGCTCTTTAATAGCTCTTATAATCTTCTTGCTCGCTTCGGGGTTTTCCTCGACAATAGTGCCTGTGACAATTATGTCAGCACCGTGTTTAACAAGCTCTCGCGCTATTTCAGGAGATCTTATGCCGCCCCCCACAATAGTTATTAACCTACTGTGCTTCTTTACAGCTTGTGGAAATGTAGGGGAAACAGGTTCTCTAGCCCCACTACCAGCTTCTAGGTATATGTATTTGAGACCTAACATTTCAGCCGCCAGCGCGTAGGCTGTAATGATCTCTGGCTTATTTCGTGGGATCGGGTAAATTCTTCCAACGTGCGCAACAGCTGTATCGGCATCTATAACTAAGTAGGCCATTGGAAGTGGCTCTAGTTTGTATTTTGCAATAATAGGGGCTGCCTGGATATGAGCTTGTATTAAGTAGTACGGTTCAAGACTATTCATTAAGATCATAAAGAACACTGCATCTGCGTATGGGGTTAAACAATTGAGATTGCCTGGAAATACTATTACCGGTAAGCCGTGCTCTCTTAGAACTTTAGCTGCGAGTGAGGCCTCTTCCGGTGTTACCGCTAAGCTCCCACCAATCATGAAAGCATCTGTTCCCGCCTCAACTAGACTTCTAGCCACTTTATCTAAATCGCTAACATCAACCCTATCCGGGTCTACTAAGGTAAAATGTAGCTTCTCTCCTCTCTCAATTTTAGATACAATGTACTCGTGTACTCTCCCCAAATTCCCACGCTAAGTATTAGCTAGATTTTTCACTACTAGTACTACCCGTAGTGGGAAATTTTAAGTGAGCTTCTCCGCGCTCAAAGAGGTCTATAAATTTGGCGTAAACGTCAACTGTCTGGTATACTGCCGGTATATCGGCGAAATCTTCGTCATCGACTAGTCCACAGTTACCACACGATATTATTGCCTGGGCTCTACTACCTTTTTTCCTTATAGTAATGGAGAGAGCTGTGGCCGAGCAGTTAGGGCACTGGAATACCTTGGGTATTCTCACTACGCGCTTTAATATTACTTTTCTCCTCTTCCTCCGACGACCCATTGTAATCTCCGAATATGCACGGTAATTTTAGAATTAGATTTCCTTACCTATATAGTTTTCTGCGTAGTGTAGCTGAAAAACCGCTCTCGAGGATTTCCGTGACAATTACATAGAGCTCTTCGAGAGCAACATTAACAGTCTTAAATAGCCTCTTCTTCATAGCTATGAGTAATCCTACTTGATGTTTACAGTGAGTTCTAGTCTTAATGGAGACAGTTCTAATTAGAAAGTCCATGCAGCTACAATATGTATATGGAATTAAGAGGTAGTCTCGCTCCCTCCCGGTGTAAACCCACAGCGACCACGTATCTTTTAAACCACTTAGACTAGCTTTTAACTCGACAAATCTACCTCCATACACATCCGCTGAGTAGTAGTCTCCGCCCCTCTCTAAAATGCTGAGTAGAGTTGCCTTAGTTTCCTCCACACTCATGACGGGACTTCTCAATTAATGGGCCCGCGGGGATTTGAACCCCGGGTCACGGGGACTCCCGCTAGTAGACCCGAACCCCGCATCCTAGCCAGGCTAGACGACGGGCCCTCTAAATTTACCTTTCTGAGGAGGGGTTATAAAACTTCGAGGAAGATATTTCAGCGCGTTATTACTGGTGAGAGCTACTGTAGTATTTAACAAGCAACTCGATGTGCCCACATACGCTACTAAGCGCTTCTATGTTCCCGCCTTGTATACAGAGCCTAGTCATACTCTCGGGCACATTACTTATACCCTCTTGCGGCTTGATATTCGTGTGCCAGATAACTTTATAGTAAACTCTATTGCCACTACCGGGTTTAATGTATACAGGTATTCCGTGGACTTTAATGAAGACGCCAGTTCTCGGTACCCCCTTCCCTGCAATCACTTCTTCAAGCCAGGTCTCTACGCAGAGCTCTCTCCACAAATTGGCGTGTCTTTTTAAATTCTCGCAGAGTTCTAGTAGCTTACTGCGCACGATACTGGGCTCTACTACGTAGTGTACTCTGATAAAGTTGTAGCTCACTTGACGTGGAGTTAAATTACATGATCTGAGTACATTAACGAGCCTAGAAGTATATCCTATTGGACAAAGAAAGTCGAGTTGAATGTGGAGACGCTCTCTTGCGACTTTCTGTCTCTCTGCGCTAGGCAACTCTGAATTCACTCTACTGTAAGTATCGCTTCACCCACTCCCAGTTACGCTCTACGTATTCTCTAATACTATTTACAAGCTCGGGCGCTAGAGCCCTGTAGCGTCCTTGCATCTTCAAGTACTCTTCAATAGGCTTTCTCTTTGAGGGGTCTAGTAGAGGCCTGCTGGGACCTGAAAGCACTAATTTCCCATTGTAGTACTCGTAGAGAATCCAGTAACCAGTCTCTACGGCTAGTTTTGTTGCTCTCACCGTGTATTTCGGGTCAAACCTCCAGCCCGGCGGGCACGGCGCGTGGATCTGAATATATCTGAAGCCGCTAATGCTCCTAGCTCTCTGGAGCTTACTATAGAGATCGTGAGGATAACCTATACTAGCTGTAGCCACATAGGGGACGTCATGGGCTATTAGTATTTTCGCGACGTCTTTCTTGTGTTCTTCTTTTCCAAGTACAGGTGTTGTAGTAGTCCACGCGCCTCTAGGTGTCGAGGAGCTTCTTTGGATACCTGTGTTCATATAGGCCTCGTTATCGTACATTATGTAGATCATGTCCTCGTTCCTCTCAGCCGCTCCACTTAGAGTAGCCATTCCAATATCAGATGTACCCCCGTCGCCAGCCCACGCGATGACCTGCACATCACTGATACCCCTCATTTTTAGCGCGTTAGAAACTCCAGAGGCAACTGACGCCGCCGCTGCGAATGGTACGTGGACGATACTAGCTCTCAGCGATTGACCAGGGTATATGCCGGCGACTACAGAGGTGCAACACGCTGGCACTACTAAGATCATTTTATCTCCGAATACAGCTGACAGTACTTTTAGCGCTATTGGAATAGGGCAGCCTTGACACGCCGCGTCACCTGGTAATACAACGTCGCGAGCGTTGTAGGGCAGAGGTGGTCTAATTCTAGCTGAACTCATAACATCACCTTCTAATTTTCACCCATTCAAAATACCCGCGTTCAAGACCGCTCTCTACTCTCTCTATGAGTGATTTAAGTAGGTTGTAAAAGTCTTCTGCCGCGACGTGAACGCCCGCAATTCCCGCAACAATATTCACCACTACTGGGAGTTTAAGTGTGTATTGAGCTAGGCCCGCTACGAGGTCCGTGAACATCGGGCCCCACGCGCCAAAACTAATAGCTCTGTCAGCTACGAAGACCGCCCTCACGCTCCTCAGAATATTCCACAAATCTTCATGTGGAAATGGCCTGTAATACCTGATCCTCACTACCCCCACAGGGTAGCCCTCTTCTCTTAGTGTGCTAACTGCCTCGATCAGGTCTCCTGTCCAGCTACCCATAGCAACTGCAATGTACTTGGCGTCGTTGCAGTAGTAGCACGAAATAAGCCCTCCGTATTCTCTACCGAACAGTTTACCGTACTCTCTGTCTACTCTCTTTATAACTTCCTTTGCACGCTCCATAGCGGCTTGAATACCGTAAAACATGTCTTCCGTGTCTTCAGGTAGAGTTAGTCCTCCTAGACCTCTAGGCTCTAATCCGTCAATTACATAGGGCTGTGTGCGCTCTCCTATCCACTCACCCACGAGGTCTTCGTCTGGAATCTCTACTGGCATAGCTGTGTGACTTAAAATAAAGCCCTCAATCCCAACCATAACTGGTAAGTATACTGCTGGGTCTTCACTGATCTTGAAGGCTTGGAGTGTCAAGTCAAAGGCCTCCTGGTTATCCATTGCATACGCCATAATCCACCCAGCGTCTCTCTGATCAACAAAGTCGCTGTGATCAGGCCAAATATTCCACGGCGCGTTAATGGTTCTCGAGACTACTGCCATAACCATGGGTATTCTCGCTCGCGAAGCCCAGTGCACTACTTCATGCATGTAAAGCAGCCCCTGACTACTAGTAGCTGTAAACACTCTAGCTCCACTCACAGCTGCCCCAAAACACGCCGCTAGAGCTGAGTGCTCTGATTCAACTCTAATCATAGACGCCTTGAGCTCTCCAGACTCAACCATCTCTGAGAGCTTCTCCACAATAGGTGACTGCGGAGTAATGGGATACGCTGCTATAACGTCTGGTCTCGCTAATTTAACTGCATACGCTATTGCGTAGTTTCCCGTTAACGCGATCTTCTTAGCCATACTAATCACCAGACTCCGGGGTCATTACAATAGCTTTATTTGGACACACATCTTCACATATACCACAGCCCTTACAGTGCTCATAGTCTATAGTGACTCCCAGCTCGGGTTCAACGCGAATGACGTTTACAGGGCAGTATATCTCGCACTGAAAACACCTAGTGCACTTCTCCAAGTTAACTACTGGTTTCAGCACTCTCCAGAGACCTGTTTTACCAGCAACTCCAATCACGGGTTTAGAGATAGGGAGCTTCGCGTTGTCTCGAGGACTCACAACTCTAACCACGAATCACCACCTCGCCTAGGTATGTGAGGTTTTCATAGGCTTTAATCGCCGCCTTACTGTTAAGCTCACCTATTTTAGGTCCAAAATACTCAATAATAGCCTTTTCAATACTCTCTAATAAAACAATAGGCAGAGCTTTTACGAGGGCGCCTAGCATCGCTGTGTTCACAACAGGCCAGCCCGCAACCACGAGATTCAGGTCTCTAGCTATTTTTGTAGCGTCTACAGCGTAGACGTGAATATCTCCCTCGGCATTTACGTGCTCCCTGCTGATGATCTCGTCAACTCTCTCACTACTACTATTCACTACGACTACGCCTCCTCTTCGCAACACCAGCCTCTTCAGTAAACCAAGTTGTATTAGCCTATGGTCAAACACAACCACCACGTCTGCCTTGCTGAACATGCCTCGCCTTAGTATAGGCTTATCGCTAATTCTAGCATAGGCCGTGACTGGCGCGCCTCGCCTCTCTGCTCCGAAAAAAGGAAACCCCTGACCGTGTTTGTTCTCGTATATAGCCGCTTGAACTAAAATGTGAGATGCTGTTACAGCTCCCTGCCCACCCCTACCATAGAATAAAATCTCGTAAAGCACTCTAGTAACACCTCCGAGAGCTGAGTTATTAACTTGGGGAGTAAAAATTGTTCCCCCACGCCGCAAAATTATTAACCTCTAACAGTAAAGAGGAGAACAGTAGAAGGGCCCGTCGCCTAGCCAGGACAGGGCGCCGGCCTTCTAAGCCGGAGGTCCCGGGTTCAAATCCCGGCGGGCCCGCGCCTTCTCTAAACACCTGTTTAAACTCAAGCCAGCTTCGAGGAGTTCTTATATGAGAGGAGGGGAGGAGAAAGGCGAGAACCCGAAGACAATAGCAGTAGCTTATTCACGAAGCTACTGCACCGAGTGGTATTGGACTATAAACCCACCAAGTAAAAGTCCGAATAAGCAACGCCAGTGCCGCTTTAGGAGCCCGGAAAAAGCTACTGGTAATAAACTCGACGCTAATGCCAGGTCTCAACGTAACTACTAGTGCTAGTAGTGATCCCAGCGCGAGTTCAGCAACTCTACGGTTAAAACCCCCTCTCCTCTTCTAAACCCCCCTTACTCACCACTCTACACAGTCAATTATAACAGAGGTATAGGTGTGAGTTAATAAACCCTTAACACAACTACGGCTCTCTCACGTAGAGATGTCACAGCGCCGAAGCAGTAATCATAAATTAGTAGTTTAAGTTGTACTTCACTAAGTTCTTTGGGTTTCTGTTACTGGAATCTTTTTATAGCGAATGAGGCCGTGGATAAGAAGGGTGAAAGTAAATGCTAGCGCCGCGATTACCACGAAGACCACGAAGGCTAGAGCTACGGCTGGATTTCCTCTTGGGTACTCGTACCGGGGGATAAGCCGAATATATCCTAGTAGCACGAGGAATGGCACTGGAGCATACAGACACAAACCTATAGTTACCAGAGCAATAGACACACGCCTCGACAATCTAGGCTCAACAACAGTTTGCTCATCAGATAGATGGCCATATCCCCACACAAAAAACCTGATGCTGAGCATTAAAGATATCGTTTCAATTTCACCACCAGAAGTATAAGCATAAATATAATTCAAAATCATAAACGTATATGCAAGACAGAATTCGGAGATAACATGCCGACGAGAATATCTAATCGGAAGCTGAGTTGACATAGACAGCCCCAGTCCCCCACAGTGTAGTTAAAGGGGAAACGCTTCCTTAAAAAAGTAACTAACTTACAGTTCACCTCCACAACTCGAGACACCTGCCAGCCTGATAACAAGGATGCCTAGTGGGATCATTGATGGTCTCAACGAGGTTGTTATAGATGCTAGGGATGTTAAATGCACAATCAATGCAGCTGATAAATCCTGGAATGCAGAGCAAGCACGCCAATTTGATACAGGTTGCTAGACACTTGTATGCTAGAGCACACTCTATACATGTCCTTATTACATTTGCAGTGCGGATGAGGTCATTTAGGCACATCCTCATTGGCTGGAAACATCTACGGATTCTATAATAGATTCTATAGCCATTTCTATAGATATCCTGAAGGGA
>Ga0080008_186782_pt1 | contig 58556 bp, 59 predicted proteins | sample ConCONMetagenome_FD_69211 | JGI IMG/M metagenome (GOLD analysis project Ga0080008, IMG submission 69211) | Hot spring microbial streamer communities from Conch Spring, Yellowstone National Park, USA - CON_C (SPADES assembly) (version 2) | ecosystem: Environmental > Aquatic > Thermal springs > Hot...
CCAAGAATGCTGAAGAGTGTTTTGAGGTACTCGAAGCCGAATCTGGTCAACCTGTCTCTGTACGCAACTACTACCGCCTGTATCTCTCTCCTCTTAGCCATTTCAATAAGCTTCCTCAACCCTCTCCTATCCTCATTCAACCCGCTAGCAACATCTGTAATAATAATGTATTCAGCGTTTGGAAGGTTCCTAGAGATCCAGAGCTTTAAGGACTCGACCTGCCTCTCCAAGTCGCTCTTCTGGGTGTTCGATGAGACTCTAGCGTATATCGCCACACGCTTAACTCTCTGAACGCCTCTGAGAACCCTCTCAACCTCGCTGTAGGGGATCCTCCACTTACCGTGGACACTATAAGCAGTAATCCTCCCTTTCTTAATCCACTTGATCACAGCAACCCTTGAAACACCCAAAAGCTCTGCAAACTCCCGAGTACTAAGATACCGCTCACTCAACGCACTGCGCCAAGTATTTACAAGTATTCACAGGTATTTAAACTTATCGTCAGCTCTGCAACAGCCTTTTTCCACCGAGACCTCAGTAACATGAAGGGCGTATTAGACCCGTTTTTAGTGAGCTCTAGGAACTATTAGGATCTCGGCACACTTTTCTCCACGATGGCGATCTTTTTAAGTGGAATAGAGTTATAATGGTGTTGCTCAGTAAGCTCGGCGGGCCTCTCTGAGAGAGTGTCTATACAGTTTTTACGCGAGACTCCTGTAGTTACTAATTTTGATTTTTGAAAATACTAACTCTTAGAACACTTGGTTCAGTATCGCTTAATTCTATAATTGCGTAGTACCCGTGCATGAAAGGTCCTGGGTGAGCGATAACCGTCCTACCACTGATCGTGTAGCCACTATTCTCGTGCACATGTCCTGTTATCCACAGTAATGGTTTTTCCTCCCCGAGAAACTCTCTAAAAGACCTTGACCCTATGTTTAAACTGTTGACTTTATCGTAGAAGCCGTAAATGGGTTGATGAGTAATTAATACTGTATTCGCAACTTCACCGTAATTAATGTTCTTGAAGTAATAAATGTGTTCGCGAAACTCCTCCTCGCTAAACTCTATTAGAGTGTTAAATGGACTAATGCCCCCGCCACCTACGCCGTAGAAGACGTAGTTCTTAAATTTCACCGGGTTTCTATGAAGGTTAATAATTCCACTTTCAATTTCTTTTACGCTGAGAAGTGCGGGGTCATCGCAATTACCTGGAACAAAAAACACGTGGTTAACTTCCAGCGCGTTTTTAACTTCGAGTAAGACTCTCTTAGCTGTATTAACGCTCTTAAAGTAAGTGAGGTCTCCCGCAACAATTACTACATCTATTTTTAAGTTAAGCGAAGAGACTTCAAGTGCTAGTTTAGCTAACTTCTTCACTCTCTCGTGAATATCACTAATTGCAAGTATTATCATAGCAGTCTACCTTGAAGCGTAGTAATCTGGACACGTGGACTTAACTCTAACGAGTAGATTAGATATTAGCAAATTTATAGGGAGTTGTTAGAGGGGTATGCATGGTTAAATGTAGCTTTTGCGAGAAACCAGCAGTTTACATTAACTCTATAAGTAAGCTCGCTTACTGCAAAAGACACTTCATAGAGTACTTTGAGCGCAGAGCCCGCAGAACGCTTAGAAAGTATGGAATGTTACGCGAAGAAGAGCATATAGTCGTAGCTACGAGTGGGGGTAAGGACTCTATAGGCCTACTACACATAATGATTAAATTAGCGAGAAAGAACCCGAAGTGGAGAGTAACAGCGGTTTTAGTGGACGAGGGTATTAAGGGTTATAGAGAAAAAACTATTGAAAACCTAGTTAAGTACGCAGAGAGATTCAAAGTAGACTATGTAATAGCTAGTTTCAGAGACTACATAGGTATGAGTTTAGATGAAATAGTCCTAGAGGGGCGTAAAAGGAGTTTGCCTTACATGCCTTGTAGTTATTGTGGTGTATTCAGGAGATACGTTCTGAGTAGAGTAGCCCGCGAGCTTAAAGCCACTGTTATAGCTACGGCTCATAATATGGATGATATTGTTCAAACGTACTTGATGAACATTATTTCTAACAGCTGGGACAGGGTCTTGGCATTAACGCCTGTTAGAGAGTCTGAAAACAGTGAGTTCATTAGGAGAATTAAGCCGTTCTATGAAATACCGGAAAAGGAGTCAGCTCTATATGCTCTACTAAACGGCCTCGTAAAGCCAGAGTTTGTTCAATGTCCTTACGTCAAGTACAATATTAGATTCACAATTAGAAAAATGTTAAATGAGCTCGAAGACAAATACCCAGGAGTTAAATATGGCTTATTGAGGAGCCTGCAGACAATAACGTCATTTTTAAAGAGTCCTCCTGGGATCAAAGAACGCCATAAATGCATAGTCTGCGGTGAACCCTCATCGCAAAGAATATGTAGAGCCTGTCTCTATAGAATCCAACTAGGACTAGTAGAGAGGGAGCGAGTAGAGAGTATATTGAAGCTAGCCAGAGAGGATAAAGATCTAGAACGATTTTTAAGGTACTATGACATTATATAGAGTTGAGCATTGAATAGAGAGTTCAAAGTGCCAAGTAGTCGTGTACGGCATACCAAGTTGACGTAGAGGTGCCTATAGTGCTAGTAGAGATTTCATGGAGAAGAGTTATTGGACTATTTAGTCTGGCGTTTATTTCTAATTCTGTCCCCTACACGACTATTCCATACTTGCTGATTATAGCCCCTGAACTAACAAAATTAGAAGGCGTCGAGCTAGCTCTTTCAATACTAATACTTGCTCTCGGAGCATCTCTAGGTAAACTCGTTGTCTACAGTGCTGGTCGACTAATTGGGCAATTCAGACGAGTGAGAAGAGAGTTTAAAGGACTAGTGGAGGTGGTAAATACACATAGAAATATTACATTTCTCGCAGTCTTCTTAGCGGCAGCCTTGCCCATACCAGACGATATTGTTTACATACCAGTTGGGATTTCCGGGTACAATACAGTATTATTTTTCACGGCTCTATTTCTGGGTAAACTAGTAGTAACAGTAATGGCTACTTTATTTGGTTTCATGGTAGTTCTCCTTATAGAAGAAGCAGAAGCAACTAATTGGATGTACGTTTCATCAATGATAATTCTAACTGTAGTATTCACGTATGTGTTGGGTAAAATCAATTGGAGCGAAATTGGCCGTTTATACAGAGAGAAGGGGCTCAGACTCGCCGCTATTTACGTAGTTACATCTGCTATTAGAGCACTAAGAGGACCCATCAATAAGATCCTAGCTCACTTTAAAAAGTTGTGGAATACTAAAATTAAGAATAGGGATGAAGAGGAACCCGGGAGATAGAGAGCACCGATGAATGAGTATGCTTAAAAGCGGGCACGGACCCCTGAACACTTCCTACGCTATCTTGTACCAGCCTTTAAACTGGTCGTATCTATATAAGTTTAGCTTGGTGTCACGGAAGAAGACCCCTCTTTGACTAATAGCCCTTCCAGTAATCTCGTATGGTATGTTAAAGTACTCCAAGTCCTTCTTTACCAGATCCAGATACTCGGGCTTAACACCCATCACGACTCCATACTCTTCACCACCTTGAAGAGCGTACTCGAGTAGGCATGCTTCATCTTTTTTACATAGCTCAAGTAGCTCACTATGTACCAGTGGTGGAGACTCTATTGCAATACCGTATTCGCTTAACTCGCTCATAGTGTAGAGTGTGTAGCCGAGCCCGTCGCTCACATCCATAGTGGCAGATATGTACTTGTAATTGTTTTCAATAACGTACGCGGTGTTTACTATCACCAGGGGTCTCTTGGTGTACTTCACTACCCACTCTGCTCGCGAGGATTCATTCAGGCCGGTTTTTGCTACGTAGCCCATTGCCCCGTATACTCCAGTTACTACAATGTAGTCGCCAGGTCTCAAGCCACGCCTACTAGGAGGAATTCTAGCTGTAGTAAAGCCTATTGCGGAGACAGCTATCCAGTTATCAGTAGAGGCGTTAGTGTCACCGCCTAAAATTCTGACTCCATAGTAATCAGCGGCTTCGCGAAAACCTCTAAGTAGATCTTTGAGCTCTTCTTGCCTGAGAGCTGAGTGGAGACCAAGCGCGATCATACATGCGTGTGGAATGCCGCCTTTAGCTACGATATCACTGATAACACCGGTAATAGAAGCCCACGCCACATCACTGTAATCTCTCCACGGCAACTTCAGTGACGAGACGCTATAAGCGTCCATGGCAATTAGAATCCTGGGCGCTCTAGGTAGCAGGTCTCTCGCGTCCTCGGGATAGAAAAGATACTCTCCGTGACTTGGTGTCGAGATCAGAGTCTTAGCTATTAGATCAACTACTGAGTCTTCGCCTAAATTCGTCAAGTACATGTGACGTGGACACCTGATCTTAGAGGCACTGGTTTACCCAGCGCGGTGACTCGTGAAAATTACTCTTCCAGTAAGTTAATAATCTCCTCGGCTTTTAAGTCCATGAAGAGAGTAGTGGAGCGTAGTATGAGCAGGATTAAAGACTGTATTAGCGAGGCCTTAGTGAGTATTCTGAGCGAAGTCTTTAAGCTTAGCCGCGAAGACGTGATAAAGCTCTTTAGTACTGGGAAGTTGAGAGTAGCGAGCACGCCTGATCCCAGACTAGGCGACTATGGAGTACCCCTACACACCTTACTCAAAGACCTTGATAAGAATATCTGGAGTGAAGTAGGCTCGGAATTAAGTAGAAAACTACTAGAGGTAGCTAGCGAGAAGTGCAACATCGAGAAAGCAGAGTTCGTAAATGGGTACTTAAATATAACTCTGAATCATTCCACTATATTGCGAGACATAGCTGAAAAATTCCTAACAGGGGATCTTTTAAAGGAACTGGCGGGTATTGGTCGTGGAGAGAAAGTTATCGTGGAGCACACGAGCGCGAATCCCGTTCACCCACTGCACATAGGTAGTGGTAGAAATAGTGTATTAGGCGATGTCTTAGCCAAATTACTGAGAAAGCTCGGTTTTGAAGTTAATACTAGATTCTACGTAAATGATCTCGGCAGACAGATCGCAACGCTCGTTTTTGGTGTTCAAATAGTGGAATCTGCTAATATTAAAAGACCTGATCACGTAAAGGTCGACCACTGGTACGGCGTAGTTTATGCGGCAACGAATACGCTAATAGAACTCGAGAGGCTGAAAAGAGAGTTAAGATTGAGAGTGAACCAGGCATTAGGATTACTGGAAAATATAGTAGGTATACTAATGAGTAAAAGCGAGTTAAGAGATCTTGTAGATGCGTTAATAACAATTAGAGAAGTCCTCGCGAAAGTACACTATGTACACAGCTCTCTAAATCTAATGCGAAAACTCTACACTATGTGTAAATGGCTCGGTGAAAAGCAGTTAGAGGATTCAAATCTCGCTAATTTAATCAAGCGACTCCTTGAGGTATTAAGTGAGTACAGAAAGTTGTGGAGTGAGTACAAAAAGTACCTTGTAGCTGAGCTGAGAATTTCTAGCACATATCCTGATCTTTACAGTCACCTCAGATCTGCTATTAAGGACCACGAGAGTGCTGAAAGTGCTATAAGAGATTTAATGAGGAGGGCTGAAAGGCGCGATCCAGAGGTTCTATCACTAGTTAACAGAGTTGCGCAGGATGTCTTGAAGGGTTTCAATGAGACTTTGAGCAGACTTGATATAGTATTTAATGGCTTTGATTTAGAGTCTAGCGAAGCTATAGTGAGCCTTGCTAAGACCATTGTCAGCGATGTTTCGAGAACTAAATATGCACGAGTAGTTGGAGGCGCCCTCGAAGTGGATCTTAACAGCGCGGCCCAAGATCACGTCTACATTCGGGACCTCTTCCACCCAGATCAAGCTGGCAGGTTTATTATTCAGAGGAGTGACGGAACAACTCTTTACATAACTAGAGATATCGCTTATACCCTATATAAATTCAAAGTGCTTGGTGCCTCGAGAGTTTATAATGTAATAGCAGTGGAACAAGAACGCGAGCAGAAGCAAGTCAAGGCAACTCTCTATATCCTAGGCTATACACGCGAAGCCGAAAACCTACATCACTTTATGTACGAGATGGTTCACCTGAAGGGCATGAGAATGAGTGGGAGACGAGGAGTATACTACACTATAGACGAGCTACTAGTAGATATGGAGAACTGTATATTCAAGAAACTAGTTAAAGAGCGCGGTGTGTTCAAGCCGGACTCAGAAGTAGTGTCGAAGTTGGCAGTAGCTAATACTAGGTCTCTACTACTCTCAGTTGAGCCGGGTAAAGTTCTCTCGCTGGATCCAACTAAACTATGTGAGTACGAACAGGGTATTATAGTGGAGTACGCGTTTGTCCGTGCACAGGGTATATTGAGGAACGCCTTTAATATAGAGCCCTTAAGAGATCGAGAGTTAGATGATAAGGTGAGAGAGCTCTTAAATACCATATTAGTGAGTAGTGGGAGACCCTTGTTCTCTATAGAAGAGAAGTCGCTGATTGAATTACTCGCGGACTTCGACGAGGTTTTAATTGAAGCCTACAGGGAGCTCAAATTAAACAGGGTCTTAGAATACGCGGTGAAATTAGCACTACAGTTTAATAAGTTCTATGAAAAACACCCAGTGGTTGGTGAAAGAGACGAGAAAATCAGGGCGTGGAGGCTCCTTCTAGTATACACGGTGTTCAGGACTCTCGCGGAATTAATAGATGTGCTGGGCTTACCTAAGCTCCAGAAAATATAGTGATGGGAAGAGGCTACTTGAGATCTGAGTTAAGACTACTAGTACTAGTGTTTGTAGTGTGGATTTCAATTAGTTCTGCCAGTATATTAGTAATTCTCTCAAATGCCTCAGCAGAGGCTTGCGCGTTCTGGAGGCTTCTAATATCTTCTATCATGCTCTATACTTTACAGGCTTATAGAAACAGACTCGTAGATTTTAATTTGAGGAGAGTAAAGTGGTATCACGTTATAGCGGGGTTGAGCTTAGCTCTACACTTTATTCTCTGGATGAGAAGTCTATTCTTAATTCCAGTGTACATAAGTACGCTACTAGTTACGCTATACCCACTGTACGGACTAATAGGCGAGATCGCGATTTTACACTATAAACCTCCAAGACTACAAGTAGCTAGTTTAATTCTCAGCATAGTTCTACTCGCACTGTACTTAAACATTGAAAACTTGGTGTTAAATGAAGGTGCCATGTTAGCACTATTTGGGGGTTTAGCGGTAGCTATTTACTTCGAGGTGGGGAGGTACGCGAGGAGCGTTGCGAGGGAGGATACAGTGTCGTACGCGTCGCGAACATATCTGCTCTCGGCTATTTTTGTGCTGATATATGGACTTGTAACGGGAGCAGAGCTGTTCAACTACCCGGCTAGAGCGTACCTCTTCTTCTTTCTACTAGCTGTAATACCAATGATCTTTGGTCACACTCTAATAAACTACATTCTAGCGCGCTACCCAGCGTCTCTCGCTACAATGATAGCGCTGGGAGAGCCTTTCGGGGCCGGTTTACTGGCGTACGTGATCCTCGGTCAGAGCGTGAGCCCTGATCACTTGTTCTGCGGGCTGGCACTCGTAGTGCTAGTCTTCTTTACTTTAACTAGAACAGTTCACAGAAGTGGTGTTCGCGATGGAAGTAGCTAAAATGTTTATAAGCGTCGAGGAGGCTAGAGACAGGCTCTTTAAGGTTTTAAGGGAGAGTATTGTTCTGGGCATCGAGACTATTCACGTAATGAACTCGCTCGGCCGCGTGGTTTCCGAGTACATAAAAGCCCCGGTGAGTAGACCTAGAAACAGCCTGAGCGCGGTAGATGGGTACGCGGTACGCTCACTTGATACAGTAGGGGCTTCCTACTACACGCCAGTAGAGTTGATAGTTAGAGGTGCTTTGAGGCCCGGCGACGACCCTGATAAGTTATGTGTTGAACACGGTTCTGCCATAAGAGTTCACACAGGAGCCCCCCTACCGTGTGGAGCTGATGCAGTAGTTATGGATGAAGACGTCGAGTTGCGAGGAGAAACAATACTAGTCTATAGACCAGCCGCTCCAGGGTTGAATGTTATATACAGGGGCGAAGACATAAGTGAAGGCAGTATTATAACCGAGCCTGGTGCAGTAGTTCAGCCAGCACACATAGCGGCCCTCGCGTCGCTGGGTGTGAGTACTCTAAGAGTATACAGAAAGATCAGAGTGTCTATTATAGCTATTGGAGACGAGCTTATAGAGCCTGGTTCCCCACTAGAACCCGGTAAGGAGTACAACTCCTCGACGTATATAGTGTATGCTCAACTCTTTAAAGATGGAATCTTCCACGTTAGCTACACCGGTATAGTACCCGATAATGCAGAGTCAATAATATCGGCGATTAAGAGCGAGGTGGCGAGAGGAACAGACATAATTATAACTCTCGGAGGGACAGGTGTTAGTGAGGCGGACAAAATAGCTGAATTACTGAAAAAAGCTTCACTAACTGTTTTTAGAGGAGTTAAAATGCGGCCAGGCAGGATGACGAGCGCGTCAATAATATATGGAAGACCAGTAATACACCTGTCTGGTTTCCCCGTGGCGGCTTGGGCAGGCTACGAGTTAATTCTACGCCCCGCTATAGCTAAGTGGATTGGTATTAAGGGATTTGAGCGCCCGGTGGTCTACGCCTATTTGTCTCGGCGAGTACCGAACACTTCTGGCTACACTTCTATAATTAGAGTTGCGCTGCAGGTGAGAAATGGAGAGTACTATGCTGAGCCCTATATGCTAAGAGGCAGTGGAGTTATTTCTAGTTTACTAAGGACTAATGGCTATATTATTGTTCCTGAAAACGTAGAGGGCTTTGAAGAAGGAGAGAGAGTTCCAGTTCACTTGTATACGTGAATAGCAAAGAGTAAAAAGTGTGAGCAACGGAGTTACAGAGGCGAACTAGATCACTCGTAGTACTCTCTATTTCTCTAGCCAAGTAATCTCTCTACTGTGTAGTAGAATCTACTCCACCACTCGCTTGCAGCTTTCTCCGGGTTCTCTTTGAATAACTTCGCCCAAGTGGTATTACCGTATTCCTCGGCGGCCTTAGCCATGAAGTCAATAAGTCTCTTAGAATCCCACGGTGCTGGGTAAGCACCAGCTGATTTCTGGTATTTTGCCATGAGTCTATAGATATTCTTAGCCCTCTCCAAGGGGTTCTCAATGCCATATAGCTCTTTCATGAGTTTAGGTAGGATTTTCTCGATCCACCCGCGGTGGAATCTACAGAACCCAGCATTCTCTACTAGTAGTTCATATATAGCTCTTTCAAGACACTTAGACGCAAAGTCTTCGGGCTCAGCGAAGACGCCAGAATAAACAGTCCAGTACTTACCGAGTATGTAGAGTGGGGCTACAAGTCCAGGAGTCCAGTAGTAGTTTGGTCCTATATGACCTCTCTCTCCGTAAGGTGAGTATACGAGGAGATCACTGAATTTTTGTTTAAGCACGTCACATCTATCGCTGTACAGTATATCTAAGATCTTAGCAGCATCTCTCAGCCCCCTCTCGCCAATTAACCTAACTATTGAATTAGTGCCAAAGGCGAGGTGTTCTACTAGCTCTGTAGCCAGCTCTGAGTTTATACTCGCAGACTTCTCTCCTATAGTTGAGGGTTCGAATTCCGGTACTCCCGAGATACCTACATCTTCTGGTCTTAAGAGACCTCTCGAGACGGCTTCAAAGATAAAGCCAATAATATAGCCTAGTTCAATAGCGTCAATTCCGTAAGCGTCAGCCAGTTCGACTACTTTCTCAGCTTCGTGAATGTGGAATATTCCTATAAACGGGCCTAAAGCATTATAAGGCTCGTAGTCGCTCTTGTACTTGCCTTTGCGCACTTTTTTACAAGCCAGCGGACACGGCTCTCCACACGTCTTCCAGCTCCTAGTCTCAATCGCCTCTTTATTAAAGATCTCCCATACGTACTTCATTATAATTCCGTGTAGTTTCTTTCTAGTTTCAGCGCTCTCGTATACTATTTTCCAGTTGATCATGGGAGTTGTGACCCCCAAGTGTGGGTAGTTCCCGCCGAGAGTTCCACCGCTGTTAATTTTCGGGTCATATCTGTATTTCACGCCGGCGTCAATAACGGCTTGGATATAGGGCTTACCAAGCACCTCTGTGAATATTTTGTTTAGGGCATCTAGCTCTGTAAGCTCTCTTGGAAGTCTCGAAGACAAGTTATATTCGCCACCGTACGCAATAGCGGCAACGTTATGTGCTCTTAATAATACACTACCTCCACCAGCTCTAGCCGCGAAGTCCTCGCTACCATAATCCATTTTGCCCTTAGTAATAGTTATGGAGACAAGAGCTCCTACGTTAGTGTAGAGGGAGGCTGGACCTACTAGAATACTTCTCGCACTGTACTTTTCGTAGAACTCTCTAAAAGTATCTAATAAGTACTCTTGAAGAGCGTAAACGCCTTTAAGCCCTTTGTATCCACGCCATATTTTAATTAACTCTTTTAACTCTACTTCGTAGAATTCTACTTCTAAATTGCCCTCGCGGTCGCTCTTAACTAGCAGTATAACTGGCTCTCTGCTCAGTCCGGTAATTATTAGCGAATCTGCACTTATATTAAACTGGTATGCGGCTCCTCCAAGGGCTGAGACATGTAAACCTGTTGTTAAAGGACTTCTAAACACCGCTATTAGCCTGTGAGCTCCATATAACTTAGAGCCTGCAAAAATACCTCTTCCAATAACTAGCGCGTTTTCTGGGTGATATACAGGTTTACGCCAAGACTCAAATCTCTCCAAATGTATTTTTACTCCTAATTCTATGGGACCGCATACTTCGCTTAACGGAAAACTCTCTTTCCAGTACTTTCTTGAGCCCACGTCTATAAACAACCCAGTATACTCCACAGTTCCCCCCTACTAAATTTTACTATCAACACCTTAAAAATACTTTGTAGCATATGGTTTGATCCTGGCCGATATTTTAAATAGTTTGTTTTAATAAGGTAAAAATGATCTTGAAGGGACCACTCGAATTTACTAGTGTAGAATTAGTAAGAAGAGTGTTGAAAATAAAATAGCAAGTACAGGAAGGCTTGCTGGCTTACGGGAAGAAGTTCTCGAGGTGTGCTCTGGAGAGGTAAGGGAAGGCGCAGGGTTGAACGCGAGATATCTGATCTGGAGATACAGCTCCACCAAATGAGTCTGCACAGGCTCTAGACGTCTCCATACAGGCACAGGCAGTTAACTTGATCAACGAGATCCGTGGCAAGCCCCAGCTCACTATTATTATGGTCACTCATGATCTAGCAGTAGCATGGTAGCTAGCTGATAGAATTGTGATGGTTGAAAATAGCGAAGCAGTTAAAGATGACGCGATCGGAAGAGTTTTAAGTAGCTCTGCGAGTAACTTTATGAGGCTAGTCATTTTAAGCTATAAGTGAGGAGAGGAAATAGGACATCAAGTGTACAAGTCAGAGCAGTAACCCCTAGTTAAGGTGTGAAAGGCCTTGGAGGCGATCTACGTCACGCCGAGACAATATAGAATTATAGCACTACTGGCTAAGAAGGGAGAAATAGACGCTGAGGAATTATCAGAGGCTCTTAGTACTAGGCGAGAAGATTTAATGAGAGATTTAGCTGAGCTTGAACACAGAGGCTTGATAAAAATCGAGCGTCAAAAAGCAATTGAATACGTCCTTACAGGAGATGGAAGTAGATACGTCAAGCAAGGCCTCCCCGAGGAGCAAGTGTATAGTGTTATTGATAAGTGCGCTGGTCGAGGCATAAATGAATTCTTAAAATGCGTAGAAGAGCACGGTGTAATTAGTAACGACGCTTATATAGGTCTTCAGTATCTTGTAAAGTCGAAATGCGTAGTCGTAGAAGACAAGAGAGTAATTGTAGGAAACAGGTCTGCTTGCGAAGAGACTATAGAGAAAGCTAGAGAGCTGATCTCACTTGTACTGGACCTGATTAATAAGAAGATATTACCGAGTGAAGATGTAGTAGCACTGGCAAGAAGAAGGCAGATTATTGAGACTCGTGAAATAGTTATTTTGAAAATTAAGGCTTCAGACAAGACGCTTTCGGCGTGGCGTAGCGGGCTCGTAAAAGAGAAGACCGTCCTTACAGTTATTAAGCCGGAAGTCGCCTTAGGCCTGGATAAGTATATTGTAAAGGAGTTCGACTTCAGTATTGAGCTGCCGAGCATTCCTCTCTCAAGGAAACACCCATTTATGCAGTTCATTGACGAGCTTAGAGAAATAATGGTGAGTATAGGTTTTGAAGAAGTTAAGGGTCCACATGTAGAGGCCGAGTTCTGGAATTTCGATGTACTATTCCAGGCGCAGGACCACCCAGCACGCGAAATTCACGACACGTTTTTCTTAAAAACCAACTTGAGAGCACATGTAGACCCAGCTCTCTTAGATATCGTTAAGAGAGTTCACGAATCGGGCTGGGGATATAAATGGGACCCGGCCCGCTCAATGAGGCTAGTTTTGAGAAGTCAGACTACAGCTGTCTCGGCTAGAGCCCTGCGTGAGCGCGGCGGGGGAGAATACAGAGTATTTACAATTGACAGGAACTTCAGGCCGGAAAACCTAGACGCTAAACACAGTATGGAGTTTTACCAGCTAGATGGTGTAATTGTTGGTAAAAACGTTAACTTTAAACACCTCTTGTACTTCTTCAAAGAATTTGCAGCGGCTTTAGGTCTAAGAGAGATGTGGTTCAAGCCCGGCTACTTCCCATTTACAGAGCCTAGCGTGGAGGGTTATGTAAAGCACCCGAAACTAGGCTGGATAGAGGTATTCCCCGGCGGAATGTTCAGGTCAGAGGTAATGGAGATGTTGGGTTGCCCAGGCTATAAAGCGGCTGCCTGGGGTATTGGTGTCGACAGGCTCGCAATGATCGTACTCGGCATAGACGATATAAGATTACTGTTTACGAGAGACGTTGACGCGCTCTCGAGTATAAAATATACAGGACTCGAGTACATGTGGAGAAGAACTAGTGGAAGAGACGTCAAGGTAGTTAAAACACCTCGTTAACTATCCGGGGGTAACTAATTGGTAATTAAGCCGGAAAAAGCTAGGTTTTTAACAAGCCTAGTTCTCAGGCTAATCCTCACTAGGAAATGTGGATTCAATAGTGCATATAGGGTTGTTGTTCGAAGATATGGACTAAGCGAGCAAGAAGCTGAGCAGTACTACAAACTCCTCTACAACATTATCATGTACTATCACACTCTAAAATTCACTGCGGGTTACCACGGCTTTAAACCTAATATTCAGGGTATTGTCGAGTATTTGTACAAGAAGAGCTTTACGTGGAGGCTTATTGAAGAAGACGTGGAGGATGCGGCAAAGGCGTTTTCGAAGTATACTAAAATAGGTTTACTCTATAGTTATCCACAGTGGTTTGTTAAAGATCTCTCTAGAAGAGTAGACTTAGCTGAATTGGAGTCTATACTTAGCGCTCTTAATTATAAAAAGCGATGGCTACGAGTTAATACGTTGAAGTATAGCGTAGAAGACGCTGTTTTGTGCCTTAAGAATACGGGCATCGAAACTAAGCCCCACGAGATATTCCGCGACCTCCTCCTACAAAGAGACCCTTTTAAAAAGATAGGAGGCAACCCCTGTTTTCTTAAGGGCGTAGTAATACCCCAAGACATAGGCTCGTACATAATTGGACAGATCGCTCAGAATATAGCTACAGGTGAATTCCTCGACGCGTGTTCTGCTCCGGGCTTGAAACTAATACAAGTCTTAGGAGGTAGTAGAGCGAGACGTGCCATTGCAGTTGACTTGAGTGGTAAGAGGATAAAAGTACTGCCAAAGCTACTTGAATTAGCACTAGGTCAAATAAGTCCGCTAATAATAGCGATACAAGGAGACTCGCGCAAAATTACCTACAGCTCTAAATTCCACTCTGCACTACTTGACGCGCCGTGTAGTAATAGCGGAGCTATATACGACGATCCAGCCATTAAGGTGCACCTGAATAGAAAACTACTCGAACGTGCACACAGAATTCAGTATTCTCTCCTCTCAGCGCTGGTTAAACAAAGCAAGCTGGTACTTTACGCGACATGCAGTATACACCCACTAGAAGGTGAAGAGGTAGTTGAGAAACTATCTAGAGAACACGACGTGGAAATCGTAAAAGTAAACTATCCATATCTAGATAGTGGATATGCTGGATACACTGTTTCGCGCAGTGTACACAGAGTACACCCACATAGAGTTCAAGGTCAGGGATTCTTCGTCGCCTCTATAAAGTCAGAGTGATTCCAAATGGCTGTGATCGAGCTACTACATATATATGGTCCTTACTACAGCAACATTACTGGCAACGCTGTCTTCGTAGATCTTCTTAAACCGCCTAAGAAGTGCCCACTTGACTGCATCACGTGCCCCCTGGGTTCTACTAGAGTTAGCGAGAGCGAGATCGCTCAGGGTGCAAATATAGATCGCGTTATAAGCGAGCTCGATGAGGCTATTAATGCTTTTAAAAAGAACTCTCTAAACTTAAACACTATTTACATTTGGGGCTCTGGAGATCCCATGGTACTAAGTAATATTGACGAGGCTCTCGCGACTTTAGGTAATTATATCCGCTCACATACTTCTAATACTAATACTTTCTTGCACACGAGTATGGTGAGCGTGGGTAAACTTGTAAAGCATAGCAGAAACGTAGAGGAGTATATTGACAAGGTATTTGTGCCGTATTTGTGGTATGGTGAAGACAAAACTGCTCTAGGGTGGAGTTCGAGACACAATTTAAACCTGTCTTTAGAGGTTTTAAGAAATGCAAACACAATACTAAAAGACAAAATCGTAGTAGAAGTACACGTCTTTAGAATAGGCAATACACTCTATCCAGATCCTCAACACTTAGCAGAAGTTGTCGCGCACTTGAAAAGCACTAAATCAGAAGAAGTTGTAGTCAAGAACGTGGAAAGACCATCAAATAGGTGGGCAGTAAAGCCGGCCCCTCCGAGTTATCTCGAGAAAGTAAAAGAGGAATTGCTGAGCGCGGGATTTAGAGTTATTATTGAAGAGTTGAAAGCCCCTCCAAAGAAGGTTTTATGGAGAAATACGATAACGTCTCTATATAATTACCTGCTAAGAATGCCTCTGAAGTACACTGAAATACTCGGCCTCTACGGCGACCTCGGAATAGAGGCTTTAAACAACCTAGTTAGCAGAAACCTAGCTATTAAAATACCGTGGAGTGGGAGCATATTCTACAAGTGCGTTTTATAGTTAACTAGGTTTACCTCTCCTCAAGCCCCTCTTCTTAGTCTTCATGTACTTCAGAACACTAATTATCAGTGCAATAATGGCGATTACAAGAGGGTAGATAAAAACAGCTATTAGTTCTAAGTTCAAGGCGTCTATAGACCCCCTTGTTCTTAAATAGCTATAGTTATACCTTCACTTCTAGGGTCATTTACGAGCTCTACTCTATTCTCATATAAAACTCCTATGTGAATATGTCCTGGTGCGGAGAAATAGTCTACAGCTCTAATCCTGGCGTTGCAGGGGTTTTGCGGGGGCTTGAGGGGCTCTTCGACAACGACTTCTTGGTCACCATAGAATTTCGTGTAAATAAACCTTGGAAGCTCTACAGCTCTAGCTGGTGGCTGATTGTATACAAATAGGTTTTCATATGCTCTTAAGTGAAGTTGCGGCCTGTAATCACCTCCAACACAGCCAATTATGTACTTGCGGTCATCTGCGTCCACTGCTAGTATGGAGAGAGTTTGTAGTGGAAGCTTCTGAGGGGCTGGGCTATTAGGGACGTCTCTTCTCCTAGCAAAACCAATAGCTCTATTCTGAACAGGGAACCCTCCAGCCATTAGTCCAGACCCGAATGGGTAGAAAAGACTTTGAATAAAGCCAATTATCGACTCGCCATCGGAGACTATGAAGAATGTTGTATCTGATTGAGATTTTTGAAGCCCTCCTACATCTACGTAAGTGCTTTTCAAAGCTGTCTCAACGGATGAGTACTTAACATATGCCTGCGGATCTATGTTCATATAGTTTGGGTCTCCGAGAAAGAGGTCTCTGAAAAGGTAGACTTTTGCTACAGGTTCAGACCACTTTGTAATTCTACTTGGCGAATTGAAGTCTTCTTTGTAGATGTCGAGTTCGTAGAGCGCACTAATTATTTGAAGTGTTGAAAGACCCTGAGTGTTAGGGGGTATTTCATAGAGGACTTTATCGCTGAGTTCTAATTTAAGAGGGGATACTCTTAAACTCTCGTGCTCCATGAAGTCATCAAGGCCCACGTTCACTCCCTGATCTTGTAGCTCACTTACAATCCTCTCGGCTAAGTCACCGTAATAGAACTCCTCGTAGCCCCGCGTAGCTATAAGTCTCAGGGCAGAAGCGGCCTCTCTATTTACTACACGATCACCCGTCCTCACGCCTTTATAGTACTGCGACCACTTGTAGAGTTCAAGCTCTTTCTCATATATTTCACATACACGTCCTAGAAGCCACCCAGCGTGAAATCCATTATACGCGAGACTTATTGCCGGCTTTAATAGAACTTCTAGTGGAAGGGTAGCGTACTCCTCATATATGTGACCCCACAAGTGTGCTAGTCCAGGAGTAGTCACTGTTAGAGGGCCTCGCAGTGGGCTTTTCCCTATAAACTCTTCTACTGAAAACCCGCTAGGAGATCTACCGGCTGACGCGAGTACTACTACTTCCTCTCCTACAAAGCCTAGTAAATACGCGTCGCCACCAGGACCACCCATATGTGGCTGTACAATTGATAGAACAGCACTAACAGCTATAGCGGCGTCGAAGGCGTTGCCCCCGTTTTCGAGGATTTCAATTCCAGCTTTAGTTGCAAGAGGGTGGTCGCTTGTAACCCCCTTCTGCCCTATAGCTATCTTGACGGGCAATATCTCACCTATTGATTAGACTAGGTTTAACACATGTTCCTATTGAGCTCAGCTGGATAGTATATAACTCCTTCTCGTCTCAACTCGCAGATTTCTTGCTGTCTATAACCAAGTTCTCTGAGGATTTCTACGGTGTGTTCTCCGAGTAGTGGTGGGTGTCTTGTATTCACGTACTTCACTCCGTTTACATATACAGGCGAGCCCAAATGTGGTATTTCTCCCAGCTTTGGATGAGTGATTCTAGTAATCACGTCCCCCGTCTTAGTGTAGGGGTCGTTAAAAACCTCGTCAATCTCGTAGACAGGGGCGACGGGGACGCCGCCCTCTTCGAGCAATTTGATCCAGTACTCTCTAGTATTGCCTTGGAAGATTTCCTGGAGAATCTTTACTAGTACTTCTCTATTTGCGACTCGGTCAGCGTTGGTTTTAAACCTTGGATCCTCGGCTAAATCGGGTCTTCCGAGTACTCTGCACATAGACTCCCACAGTCTATCATTAGCGGCCGCGACAATGAACCACTTACCGTCTTTATCTTGAAGAGCTTGGTAGGGTACTATTGAAGGGTGACCGCTACCCATTCTCTTAACTCTCCTTCCAGTGAGGAGGTAGATCATTGGTACGTAACACATAGAGAATACGGCTACATCAAACATCGGAATCTCTATTTTAACGGGTTTAGTATTAGAGATCAGCGCGGCTAAGGCATATATGACAGCCACCATGCCAGTCATTACGTCAAATAAGGCAAAACTAACTCTCACAGGAGACCTCTCCTCCTCGCCCGTTGTAGCCATGAGTCCAGACATAGCCTGTATTATAATATCATATGCGGTCTTGTTCTCGTAGATGCTTCCACGTCGAAATCCCTTAATACTAATGTATATTATCTCGGGGTTTACTTTTAAGATCTCCTCGTAATTAACACCGAGTTTCTCGGCAACTCCTGGTCTGAAATTCTCTATTAATATTTGAGATCTCTTGGAGAGTTCATATACTATTTTACGTCCCCGCTCGTCTTTTAAATTAATAGCTATACTCCTCTTGCCTCTATTAATAGATATATAATACGCGCTCTCCCCATTCACGAAGGGAGCCCAAGTTCTGGTCTCGTCGCCTTGAGGCGACTCTACTTTAATCACCTCGGCACCTAGATCAGCTAGAATCATAGTTGCAAAGGGCCCTGCGAGAGTGTGACTAAGATCCAGTACTCTTACACCTCTAAGTAACATTCTCAAAGCACCGCCTATTTCACTACATGAGCTCGAGCTAAAGTATTAAACTGCGAGAACACACATATATTTATTACTCTGAGCTACTGCGACTAGGTGTCTGTAGAGTGAACACTCAGCTACCCCAGGGTCTAGATCATCTGTGGTCTCTAGGCATGACTCTCATCACGGTATTTATGTTACTATGAAGTACTCTCCGGATAGTAAATTTCTCTACCAAGGAGCCTTATATGTATAAAATGCATAAAAACGTTGAAGCAATAGTCTTAATTAGTGTCAAGTGTTCCGTATTGTTTATTCCATTCTTTATAGGCCTCTATTAGTGAGGGATCTATGCTGGGATTGTGTCCCTTAATAACCTCCACGAAGTCCTCGGTAGTAATTACTCTTTCTTGTGGATTTATCTTCTTCTCCGCGACTTCCTCTACAATATTGCTCTGAACCTCTTTAACTATAGCTACTATATCGGCTGAGCTGTAGTTCTCTGTCAGCTCCGCGAGCAAGTCATAATTAACACTCCCAACTCTATACGTCTTCGCGAGCTTTGAAATGTAACTCTCAAATAGTTTCTTCCTAACTTCTCTATTAGGAGCTGGAACAAAAATTCTCCTCTCAAATCTCCTAATAAACCCTATATCAAGAGCCCACGGCTTATTAGTAGCGCCTACTACAAAGACGTGGTTCTTTCCATACTCTTTGCCGGTTAAACCATCCATTTCTATTAAGAACTGGTTTCGAGCCCTCTTCTCGCCTCCAACTTCTACGCTATACTGCTGAAAGAGTCCATCAACTTCATCTATGAATATAATTACCGGTGTAGATGTAAGTGAGATTTTTCTAGCTGTATCAAAGAGCTTTTTCACATTTCTCTCCGTGTCGCCTAGCCACTTACTCATAATAGTAGCTGGTGTTACGTGTATAAGGACAGCGTTTATTTCATTAGAGAGCGCTATAGCTAGCTCGGTTTTACCGCATCCAGGTGGCCCAAATAGTAAAATTGCTCTAGGCCACCCAAGGGGGTATAGTCCTGGGTTTGTAACCGGGTAGATTACAGCTCTCCGGAGAGCTCTCTTAACCTCCTCGAGATCTACTAGATCCGCGAGAGTCTTAGAAGGTCGTTGACCTGGATAGAGCACTTCAAAGGGGGTGTCGTGCTCTTGTAGTTGCTGGTGCTCTTGGGCTTTACTATTACTCTCAACTCTACTCTCTAGAACTTTTACTCTCTCTCTGTACTTCACTATGAGCTCTTTATACAGGTCGGAGAGAGGTGTATCTGGATATAGTTTTAAGTACTTACTGAGCAAGTCTATGGCTATTTTGTAGTACTTAATGGCGTTGTCGTAATCGCCGCCTCGATCAGCAGTAATAGCTTTTTGAGCGTACTCCATACCCTTATCAGCGAGATAGTGCATGCTCACTACGCGCCCCCAGCAGTAGTGCTTAACTGGTCTACTTACGCCTGATCCTTATGAGACCCTTTTTCTCTAGTGAGTAGAGGGCTTCTAGTATCTTCTCCCTGGGCACACCGTATTTCTTCGCGAAAACACCGAGGTCGAGCACGCCAGCGGTAATTTTCAGCTCATTTAAAACCCACTGCTCAATAATGTGGAGTGGTATAGTATTGGATTCGCGTACCTCTTTACGTAGCTCTGATACGTGCTCTTTTAATATACTACCTGGAGGTGTAGTAGTGAGCGGCGCTGCCTGCTTCTCGGAAGCGACCTCTCTTTTACTACTAGTTGAAGTCTGCTCGCTGCTAATGTGCTTGTGTTGCACTGGTGCTTGCTGAGCTATACTATTTTCTGCTTCGCCGGCTCTTAATTGGTAATAAACACTAGTATTGTTCTGGAGTGCTGGTGAAGTTGCAACTAGTATACTAGTTACTCTCTGCTCTAACATCTTAATGTGTGTTAAGAGCTGTGGATTTATCCTCTCAAGCTCCGGCTCAATGTTCTTTAACTCCCTGAGTATTTCCGGAATTACTTTCAGTGGCTCTTCTATGTGCGTTAAGGTCTCTAATCTGTACTTTACTCTAGTCAAGTCGTGAACAGTCTTAGTAATTAGAGATAAATACGCGTGAACGTTTTTAGCTTCTTCTTCAATAATCTTGGCTATTTCACTATCCTGCCCTGGAGTCTTCGCCTTCTTTTTATACTCCTCTGCTAGAGTTTCGAGGCTCTTCCTTGTGGATTCAAGAGACCTCAACATCTTTTCTATTAATACTATGGATTCCAAAATTTCGCGCTTCGCCGGGTCTCTACTTCTCAGAATTGAGAAGAAGCTTGCAAAGCCCCCTTTAATAGCTGAGGCAGACACTCTCCCACCTTGCTGTCACTACTAAATTGCCGCGAGGAATGTCTTTTAAAGGGCGGAGATAGTGTTATAGCTGTAATACCGAGCCCTTTCTGGGCAAGTTAGAGGTGAGAATAGGCCTCTTTCATCTTGAACTGTACAATTAATAAATATAGTATTAATTTAAAATAAAGTTATTAAAACATACGTGCACACAGCTCTACAAGTCAGCGTTGAAAGGTATATAAATCCTACACGTATGTATTTACTATTGGTGAGAAATATGCCCTGTACGGAGAGGGTTAGAGTAAAAACGCCTTCTGGTAAAGAGCTAGAATTAGTACCAGTAAAAGTCTGGCAACTAGCTCCAGCTGGTAGAAAAGGCGTTAAAATAGGATTATTCCAAGACCCAGAAACAGGAAGATTCTTCAGAGTAAAAGTACATGACGAATATCCTATTTGTGGATAAGTGAAATAACGGAGTCTCGTAGTTAACGTAATATTTTTGATTCACTTCCTTAAAATCTCCTGTGTGGATGCAATCAAGGCAACTAGTTCAAGCGCGAGGTATTTAGAGAAGTAAGATATTTAAACATACAAGTAAAAGCATAGCACTCATATATTTTCAATAGTTATGTTAATTTTACTCGCGGGGCTTGAATACTCACTGATTGTAAGGTGTATCACCCCTTTAAACTCCAAGTTAATAACTGCAGATCTCTATAGGTGTTTCAGGGATGTTTCATGGATACGTGGAGTCCACTGAGACTACCAACTATAAGGGACCTCAATGTTAAGGAGAAGAAGGTATTCATGCGAATAGACATAAACGTGCCCATTGACCCCGAAGAAGACAGGATTTTAGATGACAAGAGAATAAGAGTGCACGCTTACTTTATTCGAAAAATCATGGACGAGTATAGCCCAGCTCTAGTACTAGGTTCTCACCAAGGTAGACCTGGCTCTCCCGATTTCACTACTCTTGAGAAGCACGCAGAGCTACTATCTAAGTACTCTGGTCTCAATGTAGAGTATATAAGTGACGTTATAGGGCCAGCCGCTATTGAAAGAATTAAGTCTCTAAAACCAGGCGAGGTCCTCTTACTTGACAACTTGAGGCTTATTTCCGAGGAGGTAATAGAGGCGCCCCCGGAGAGGCAGGCTTTAACAATATTTGCTAAGAGAATTGCCTCAGTAGTAGAGTATTATGTCAACGACGCATTTGCAACTGCGCATAGAAGTCAGCCTAGTATAGTGGGGCTGCCACTACTATTGCCAAGCGCCATAGGGCCCGTCTTCGAGAAGGAAGCATCAGCGCTTAATAGAGTCCTCTCCGAGAGCGAACCTCCTAGAGTATATGTTCTCGGAGGGAAGAAAGTCATAGAGCTCTTAAGAGTTATTGAAACTCTGGTGAAAAATAAAGTAGCGGATAGAATACTGACCGGGGGACTTCTCGCACAACTATTCTTACTCGCTAAGGGAGTCGATATTGGCAAGGAGAATGTAAGAGTACTAGAGGAGAACGGCGTGCTACCATATGCTCCTAGAGCAAGACATCTATTAATGCGGGGAACCCCCGTAGAGACGCCTATAGACTTTCTAGTCAAAACTAAAGAGGGCTTCGAGAACGCGTATATTGGTAATGTAAAAGGAGTAATTGTGGATATAGGCGAGCAGACAATTAGGATCTACGAAGATCTCGTAAAGGAAGCTAGAATAGCTGTTTTGAGAGGTCCACTCGGTGTTATAGAGGGGGAAGAATCTAGGCGTGGAACAGTAAGGGTTCTCGAAGCGACTGTGCAGTCTAAGGGCTTTATCTTAATAGCAGGAGGCCACTTAGCCTCGATGGTGACTAGCGAGTGGGAGAACTTAGATAAAGTTCACATCTCTCTAGGTGGAAACGCAACGCTACTCTTCCTTAGTGGTGAAGAGCTGCCCGCTATTAGAGCAATGGCGCTCTCAGCAAAGATGTTTTTCGGCTGGTAAGAAATGCCTGTAAAAGTAGCTGTAAACGGCTACGGAACTATTGGTAAGAGGATAGCGTCTGCTATACTTAAAAATAGCGATTTCAGCCTCGTCGGCGTAGCTAAGTACACACCCGACTACAGGGCTTTAATAGCAGCGAGACAGGGCATAAAACTATTTGTTCCAAGAGAGAAGTTAGAGGCGTTTAGATCACTTGGTGTAGAGCCGGAGGGCTATATTGACTACTTACTAGAGGAGGCCGAGCTAATATATGACGCGTCACCCGGCGGACAGGGAATTAAGAATAAAGAGCTCTATATTAAACTCAAAAAACCAGCAGTGTTTCAAGGCGGAGAAGATCCAACGGTAGCCGAGATAAGCTATAGCACGCTCTGTAACTACACGAAGGCGATAGGTAAAAAATACGTGCGAGTAGTTAGTTGCAACACTACTGGAATACTGAGAGTTCTGTGTACTCTAGGTGTTGAGAGCATTAAGAGTGTTTTCGCGACTATAATTCGCAGAGCCAGTGATCCTGGCGAAGACATCAGAGGACCCGTAAACTCAGTGAAAATAGATTCAAGTAAATTGCCTAGTCACCACGCAGTAGACGTGAAAACCGTTATTGGAGATCTCGACATAGAGAGCGTAGCGGTCGCGGCGCCCTCAACACTTATGCATATGCACGTACTCGAGATAAAGCTGAGAGAAGGTATCCGAGTAGACTTCGAGGAGTTAAAAGAGCGGAGTCGCGGGAGAATAGTAGGTATTTCCTCGAACTTAGCGGACACGACAGGGAAGTTAATTGAGATTGCACGTGATGCTGGAAGACCTAGAAATGACATTTACGAGAATGTAGTTTTCACAAATATGTTTGAGTATCGCGGTAATAGGTTAATACTAGTACAGGCAGTACACCAAGAAGCCATAGTCACACCTGAAAACATTGACGTGGCTTACAGCATTATGAACATGGAGACAGATGTCTACAAAGTCACCGACAGAGTAAACAGGACTCTCAATATCGGCGCGCTCCCCCTCTAGTCCATATTTGTGTAAAAGCCAGCACAAGTTCCTCTTTTAAACTCGTTTTCCTATAATTCTAACCTCGCTAAGACTACTAAGGGTTGAGCTCTGTGCGGGCTGAAGCACCATCATATACAGTGAGTTTTTACTTTAGGAAAATACTCGTTCCAATAGATGGAAGCGAGTCCAGCTATAGGGCCCTAGAAGTAGCTGTTGATTTAGCCCAACATTATGGTTCAAAAATTGTAGTTGTACACGTAAAGCCTCTTGGCACGGAACTCCGCGGAGATCAGGACCCGATCACTAAGGCCAAAGAGAGACTTAAAAACGCGCCACTGAACTTAGTATACAAGTACATTGAATACGATCCAGCTGGTGAAAGCCCCTCTTCAGCACTAGTAAAGGAGATTATTAGTGAAGGATACGACTTAATAGTACTGGGAGCTAGAGGCAAGACGTTACTTCCAGATATACATATTGGTAGTACGGCGCTCTCAGTGGTAGTCAATAGCCCAATATCAATATTCATTGTGAGATAGCGAAGCTATCACGGCTCAGTCGCACAACCCGAGATTTTTAGTTACTTTGAGCCTGAATATTCAAAGTAGTATTTTCTCAGCGCCCTCTTAACGTCTACTTTCTCAGGGGTCTTCATCCACGCGTTTAAAGCTACATTTAAGTACTCATTGTAGTCATTGTAGTACATGTCAATAATTCTCAGTAATTTAGCTCTAAACTCGCTATACTCCTCCTCGTCAATGATTTTTGCTCTCGGATCGTTATAAATGTCTACAAACTCGCGGAGATCTCTGCCAAAGAACCAGCCAGTAACGTTGTCCTCTATTACTTCGAGGGCGCCTCCATCTCTACTTGACAGTACAGGTGTGCCGTTAACTAGAGCCTTCATATAGCTTGTTCCGCACGCCTCCCAGCCACTAAATGATGTGAATAGCCACAAGTCAGACCCTTGAACCAGTAATTTAGCTGTCTCAATAGAGTAGTCTGGTATGAACACTACGCGGTTTAATTTGTCTGATAGCTCTTTAAACGTCTTCAGGTAGTACACGCCATCTGGATCTCTTGGGTGAGGCTTGCCGGCGAGAACTACTACGCAGTTTAAATCTCCAGCTAATTCCTCAACGAATCTTGAGATGAAGTATGGTCTTTTATATCGTGTAAGCCTTCTAGCCCAAGCAATGATCACGTCTTCTTCGCTAGCTTGTAAGTGGGTGTTGTATCTTCTCAGCGTGTTTAAGAGCGCCTTTTTGACCTCTCTCTTAACACTAATTAATACTTCTCTTCTGAAGTCCTTTCTGCGCCAAGCGTCGAGTAGTTGTGGGTGCATCCAGCGCTCTAAGTATATGCCGTTTGTTATGTGTTTGAGCTTATTTCTAAACCTGGGAAATATGCTAGATATTATTGACAACTGCTTTTCAGAGACGACAATAGCCTCTTTTACTACTTCTAGAGTCTTCTCAGTCATGTTCACTAGACCACTAAAATTAGCTTGAAATTCACTGGATGCGAGGTCTCCTCTAAATACTGGATGACCCCACGGGCCAGGCGTGTGTATAATTATTCTAGCCCTATCTTGTATACTAAGTGCATAGAGAACTAGTGAAGAGTAGGACTCTTCTAGATCCACAAGGGTTACTCTGCTAAGCCCCACTCTCTCGGCTAAGTACTTAGCAGTGGCTTTTGATAGAAGCGCGTATTTAAGGAATTTCTCCTCTTCGCTTTCTTCTAAGTAGACGTGCTCGGTAAGCTTACGAGCCCACTCAGGGCAGGTGGCTTCGAATAGAACGGCTCTAGCTGTCTTGTACTTGTAAATCCAGGGCCTCACATAAATGTGTGCTCCTCTTAATTGAATAATTAGCTCTTTCTCCGGCGATAATTTACTATAAAAAGACTCCTCGTGATCCTCGTCTTCAAATTGAGGTGTATTACTCTCGAATTTCACGTTAACGTAGCCGTGTCTATAGAATAGAGAGAAAACCACGTAGTCTATGCCCATATCCCCAGCAGCGTAGAACTTATCAGCAATAAGAACTCCTAGTCCACCAGCGTAGTTTCGAGATCCTTCAAGGGCTATTTCCGGCGCAATACTTACTATAACCAAGTTATCACCTAGAGAGGCGTGTTTCTAAGCCATGTTTTAACCACGTTACCACATATATAGTTTTCGCCACTACACTTCTAACTCGGGTGTATGTTTGTGAGAGAGTTACTAGAAAAGCTAAAGAGGTTGGGACACCCGGGGCTTGCTAAAGAATACCTCAAGGAGCTGACTAAACATCACCGTATTCAAGGCTCACGCGGTCTGATTGACGCGGTGAAAGCCGTTAAGGAAATAGTAGAAGGCTACGGGTTAGAGACGAGAATCATTGAAATACCCCCTGATAGTGAGAGGGGATTTATAGAGACGCCTGTTTCGTGGGATGTGGAAAGAGGCTTTCTAGAAATTAAACGTGAGAGCAGTGTTATTGCCAGGTTTGACTCTCTTGATCACCCCACTCTAATAGCGGCTCACTCCCCACCAGGTGAGGGCTGTAGTGAACTAGTTTATTGTAGCGATCTCAGCGAGTGTAGTGGCAGGAGCGTACTTCTAGAGGCGCCGGCTTACATAGCTTTTAGAGAACTAGATGCGGATGTAGTTGTCCTGTATGATACAAAGAGACATCCAGAAGCAGTCCCATATACAGGGCTATTTCTCAGGAGTAGCGAGATAAAGAAAAAACCGGCTGTTTTTAACATACCAGCATCGCTAGCTCTCAAAATAATTTCTGATTTGCAGAAGGGCGTTAAAATAGAGATCTGTTGGAGCTGTAGTTCTAAATATCTTGAGAGGCCACACTACGCACTACTAGCCTACAGGGGTAGTGAGCCGGGAGTTCTCTACATCAGCCACATTTGTCACCCAAAGCCAGGTGGGCATGACAATGCTAGTGGTAGTGTTGCAAACATTTTAACAGCATACATGCTCTCACAACTACGTGAAATAAGCCACATACACGCCTGGGTTCCGGAGTACACAGGAACAGTATTTCTAAAAGAGCACTTGTCAAGCCGGTTTATAAGTGTAATTAACCTCGACATGGTTGGATCTAAGCAGTGGGTAACAGATTCAACACTAAATATAGTGATGGCACCGCTCTACGTGGAGCAGAAGGCCTCAGCGTACACGTTTCTAGCAAGTAAATTAGTGCTCGACGAAGCGCAGTCTTTCGGGGGATTTAAATTACCGAGGTATAGATACTCTATCTCGCCGTACAGTGCTGGTAGCGACCACGACGTTACTATTGCATGGGGGTTTGATAGTGTAATGTTAAACGAGTGGCCAAGCAAGTACTACCACACAGACATGGATGACGTGGACTCACTATCGCCAACAAGCCTTGTAAACACATCCATTATAGCCTCTCTCGCGGGCCTACTACTGAACAAGAGGTACTCTGAAGAAAGCGTCCTAAAGACTTTTAAAGAGTACTTGAAGTCCTGGTACGCGCTTGAGGCACTAAAGCACCAGCTCGACGCCAGTAAATTAAACAGAATTCTAGAGAGCAGTATTAAGCCCGAGAACATGAATACTCTCACGTCACCGCTCTCAATGAAGTACTTGTATAGAGTATTTGGAAGAGAAGTGTACATGAAGCTTAGAGAACTAAAAGGCTCTTATAGCTTCTTCACGCTCTACGGGCCTCTCGCATACATTAACGGCATAAAAGACCCTCTCGCAATGTTTCAATTAGAAAACCTAATTGCGTGGAGTAGCGAGGATAAAAAACTTATAGTTGATGTGTGGAGTAGGGTTAGAGAAGAAATAGTGAAGTGATACATCTTGCCAGTAATAAGAGTTAGTAGACGAGAACTAGAGAGACTATTAAACGTTCAGCTGAGCACTGATGATATCTATAGAATTTTAACTAAACTCAAATGTGAAGTCGAGCGCGTAGAAGGCGATGAAATAGAGTACGAAGCTACAAGTGACAGACCAGATCTCTACGGTGTTGAGGGGCTTTCTAGGGCGATGAGGCCTTGGCTAGGTCTGCCGTGGAAGGAGTATGTAATTGTGAAATCGAGTATTACTGGATACGCTGATAGTATTTCTGAGAGACCATATGTAGCCTTAGCTGTAGTAAGAGATGTCGAGCTGACTTCTAATGCTATAGCTCAAATTATGGAGTTTCAAGAGAAACTAGCTCAGACTTATGGGCGTTCGCGTAGAAAGGTGAGCATAGGGCTCTACGACCTCGACTTAATCACTCCTCCAATATACTACAAGCTAGTAGATCCCGATAAGACAGTGTTTAGACCTCTAGGAGAGAGAGATGTAATGAGTTTGAGAGAGGCTTTTTCGAAAACTGAAAAGGGCCTAGTCTACGGCTACATAATTAGGGATATGAGTAAGCACCCGGTACTACAGGACTCTACAGGCAGAATTCTAAGCTTAGTGCCTATAATTAACAGCGAGGACTTTAAAGTCGCCGAGAACACCAGGAACATCTTAATAGACGCTACTGGCACGAGTCTCGAGGAAGTAGTTAACGCAGTGACAATTATGGCTACGAGTCTCGTGGAGAGGTCCAAGACACGCCTAATAGAACAAGTAGGCGTCTACTACCCGTTAGGCCAGTTTGTTAGAGCTCCCCGTACAGAGGGGTCTACTGTAGCTGTTAATATAGCTGATGTCAATGACCTGCTCGGAGTGAAATTACTTCTAGAAGAGGCTAGGAGGCTTCTCGAGGTGTACTATTACTACAAGGCTTTACACGTTAACTCGGATACTGGCGAGTTTATTGTACAAGCACCCGTCTATAGAGTTGACGTTAAGTCCTGGGTGGACGTGGCTGAAGACATAGCAATAGCTTATGGGTATGAGAAACTAGGCTCTGAAGCTCAGGAGTTAGTGCCGCAGAGTTCTCAGGGGAGGCTACACCCACTAGAGTACTTGTCGAGAATAGTTAGGGATGTAATGGTGGGTATGGGTTTCTACGAGGTAGCTAACTACATGATGAGTAGTAGGTACGAGCAATTAGAGCTACTCGGCGCGAGCGGGGAGATGTTCCTAGTGGAGAATCCAAGGTCTGAGAGATTTGAAGGAGTGAGAGTGTGGCTTACACCAGGCTTGCTCCTCACACTCGCTGAAAACGCAAATAAATACAGCAAGTTAAAGCTATTTGAAATAGGCGACGTAGTTATACCCGATGAGAGCTCTGAGATCAGAGCTAGAGTTGAGAGAAGACTTGCAATGCTAATATACCACGATAAAGCAACTTTAACAGACGGCCTTGTACATGCCAAGACTCTGTTAAAAGAGCTTAAACTAGACAGCTCATTCACTAAGGGCACAGTTCCCGGACTCCTGCCTGAGAGAACAGCAGTAATATACAGTTGCGGTGAGAATATAGGATTCGCTGGAGAAATACACCCTCAAATAGCACTTAAACTAGGTTTTAAGAACCCAGTAGTAATTGTAGAGATCTCTCTGAGCAAAATTTTAGAGATGTGTTTGAAATAATCTACTACTGGAGGATGAAGCTTGGAAGGGATGACCTCGAGGGGATGAATTGACGGGCCTTGCTGACTCTAAACACTCAGGGTGAGAGCTTTACTAGAGCACCTTTATTGAGAGGCTTAACAACCATTGCTCTGACTTCCTCGCCCAGCATCCTAATAGCTCTCTCAGCCACCTCCTCGGCTTCTTCGCGAGATTCAAGAACACCGTAGACGGCAGGGCCCCACGAGCTCTGACCTACCCCCACAACACCTAGCTCTCTGAGAACACTAATAGCTCGTTGTGAATACTCGGCGAAAACCCCTCCTTGAAAACCACTGAAAATCTGGCCGACAGTTTCTTGAAGCTGTGAAAGCGCGCTTGCAAATTTTTCAAAGTCTCTTTCAAGTATGGAGGGTACTAGCTCGTGGTAAAGTATAAATGAAGCGCGCCACACCAGGTCTTCTCTAGCCCTGTAGTTGGAGAGAAAGACGCGCTCCTCTTCGCGCTCCCCGAGACCCTGTCCAGGTGGAATTAAAACTATGAAGTGCCACTCCTCGGGTACTTCTAGCCTCAATAGTAGCTTGGGGAAGTCGTGAGGGTCTTTTTTACCAGCGTCTAGGATAAACCCCCCATACATGTAGACGTACGTGCCTACCCCTGAGATTCTTCCCAAACCCAGTTTTCTCGCGATTAGGGGTATATCTATGGTGATGTTATTAGCCAAGAAGAGCCCGTGGGCAACTGCAAGTAGCAACTGCGTTGTTGATCCCAAACCTACGTGTTGTGGAATACACTTTTCGATTACAACGCGCCCGCGTTTAATGCCGTACTCCTCGATCAATTCCTTTAAGCGGCTTAGTACCTCTTCCGATCTGCACCCCGTAATCGAGAAGTCCTCGTCTGAGTAAATAGTCACTACGTTAGAGGGCTTATCTATAGCTACTCCAGCTGAGGCGTAAAGCCTGTACTCGGGATTAAAGGGATTGACTACTCCAAAGTGTAGTCTAGCAGGAGTTTTAATGGTTATTTTCACGCTCGACACGCATGATCAGCCTCGTTAATTTATAGGTCACTTCCCTATACTCTTCATTACAAGTTTTCGTAATTACAGTTAAAGAGCTATCAATTCGCGAATTCAACTCCTCAAGTAGTTCACTAGCAGGCTCCTTAATAGAGAGCAATTTCGACACATATATGGCGAGCTCAATTAAATTACTATAACACCTTGTAAATGGTTCAAACACGACATCTCGATTCACGCTGATAGATACAACTTTGAATTTGAATAAAGAGAACTCTTCGTACTCGTCTTCATGTGTTTTTTCTACTACTATGTGTGCTAGGGCGCTCTTAGAGAAGACTAAATCGCCGTTACGCTCAAGATCTTTTTCAACATAACTAGTGTCTAGGTGCTTTTTGAACGCTGAGTACACTATTACAAGAGGATCTAGTGTGATATTTAGTACAAATCTACTGAGTTCTCGGACAACTCTGTACAGCGTGCTGTTTTTATACACTTTTATCTCAATATAGTCGCCTCTCTTAATGAAGCCAACGGCGCTAACATACGGTCTATTATTGTAAATAGCGCTTAAAACACCCTCGTATAGAATACCATCTCTGACTAGTAGTTCCGTAATAAAGACACCTCGAGGATAGTTATGCTCTATCCTGGCAGAATGCTTCGTAAACACCTGTAAGTTGCGTCATATTGTGAATTATAGCGACGCGAAGCTCCGGTAAAATAACGTACTTCCTACTGCCCCTGTTAATGAGCACCCCTACAGCCCCCGAGGCGAGAGCGCCACCTATGTCTTCTACTACACTGTCACCGACGTATATAATGTCTTCTGGTTCCACATTCATGGCTCTACTAAATAGTAAAAAGATCTCGCGGTCTGGTTTAGAAACGCCAACATTATCAGAGAAAACAGCATGTTCTATACACTGTAGTACACCGACGCTCTCGAGTAACTTAGTTGTGTAGGTGCTGGGCCAGAACAGGACGTTACCTATAATCCCCATTCTCACGCCACGCGATTTTAGCGCTTCGAGAGCTGAGATGACGTCGTGGAACACGACGTGATGACTTCTTAGCGCGCTAAAGGCCTCATTAAAAGCGTCTTCAAGTAATTCCTCTGAAATGTTGAGAGCTTGTAGAAGAGCTTTTCTAGAGTATTCTAGTAGTTCACGGGGTTTTAGTGAGGGGCTTCTGCGTCTAAAAGCCTTCATTTCGCTGTGAACTCTAAATATGAATTTAGAGGCCTGCTCGAGACTCATATTAGCTCTCTTTGAAACAGCTTCAGCCAGCATTTTTAAAGTCTCTTCGAGGTCGAGAAGAGTCCCCCACACGTCAAAGCCAACTACACACTTAGGCATTTCTATGGACACCTTCAAACCTGCCTACCTCCTCAACGAGGTGGTCTATAATGTTCACTAGTATATTGAGTCCCGTTACAACGCCTTGAGGAGATCCTGGTAGCACAGCGGCGACTTTCCCGTCATACAGTATACAGAGATTAGCCCTAGAGAGAAGGGCTCTATATCCTATGCTCTGCATTGATATAGCTCTGAAGAGCTCACTAAATCCCGGTAGACACCTCCACGCCATACTCTCAACTACGTCAACTGTAATGTCTCTAGGACTAGGACCTGTTCCGCCCAAGAGTAGTAGTACACTACTAGTAGATTCTCTAATGGCTCTCAAGATCTCTCTTTGAGAATTCCGGACAACGACTTTTCTGCTAATACAGTAACCACGCTCTTCTAGAAAGGCCTTCGCGGCTTCCCCGCTAACATCCTCGTGTTCTTTCTCGGCAACTCTATCACTAACAACAATTATTTCGAAGCACAAGGCACCTGCTCTCAAAACACATCACCTCGTGTAGCTAAGAATTTGTAGATATAGGTATAAAGCGCGCAGTGCTCTTCTTCTCGTGCGGGCTCGAGTGGATTAGCTCTGATAGGTCAACAAAATGCTTTCTCGAAACAGTGTTATCAGAGATCTCCACGCCCTCTAGTACAAGGAGTTTCTTCTTGAAACCTGCGCCTAATTCACGGTACCCGCCAATACGCATATTATTGTACACAACTCTGTGGCACGGGATGATAATGATCTCTTTGTTCTTAGACAAGCAGTGCGCGACTACGCGTGGGTGCACGCCGAGGGCTCTTCCTATACTCGAGTAGCTAGACACGAATCCTTGAGGTATTAATTGCGTGAGAGTGTACACAGCCTGGCATATCTCGCTGAGACTGGCCTTCTCGGCTACTACTCTCCCTTTCTCAACTCTTACAACTAGCACTCACAGCTCACCACTCCTATAAAGGCAGATAGTCTTACCCATGGAATTAGTGTCCAGGGTACTAGCAACAGGAGCGCACTTGGGTATAAATATAAACACCACGTCTACTCCTAAGGGGTTCTCGGAGAGGTACTCGTAATGACTCATACCTTTAGCGACAATTAAATCAGCCTTCTTCAGACTCGCCAGGACCTCGCTACTCAAATTCTCAACATGAATAGTAGATCCACCATAGGTTAGTACTCCGTCTAGAATTTTAGTTAACCCGCTGGATGTGGCGTCTCGAACAGTTAAATCATTCTGAAAACCGGGTTCTTCTTTAACAAGCCCTATCACAGAGTTACCCATCGATTTGATCTCCCTAACTAGTAGTGAGTCGTAGACAGCTTCGCCGGCGTTGTCAAATAGCCATATAATCTGTAAACCACCTCTCTCTATCTTTTCGTAGAATTTGCGAGTATGATCGATATAGAGCTCGGAGCTCTCAACTAGAACGGGGTCTATACTCTTAACGGTAACTGTGTGTTCGCCCACACCGTAATCTATTAAATTAGCTAGTCCAGATAGCTTAACTAGATACTTGAACCTCTCGTAGCAGTCTTTAAACTTAGGTATATACTCCTCGTGCCTAGTTATATCTTTCAAAGCCATTATAGTGGACTCTGATTTAACTCTCTTATAGTATTCAGCGACTTCGGGTAGGCTCGAAGTTACTAATTTAAATGTACTTGTTGCGAGACGCGTTAACTCTACACTGGGTGAAAACGTGTTGGCGAGTAATTCTACTAGTCTCTTAGCTACTTCTAGTTTTACCTGAAATGGAGCACTAGTACTCTCTATTTCTTTCAACCTCACAGTTAAAACGCATCTTAAACACTCAAAACGGGGTTTCATAGCGTAAACACGCAGGCACCTTCTATTATTCTAGTAGTCACAAGGGTATTTCTTACATAGTTAAAGCTGTGTAGTAAAGTAATAAATGAGCTATAGCTACTAAATCAGGAGTGGCTATAGTGGCAGGGGCTGGATCTATTGAGTACTAGTGCTCACGCTCAATTGAGAGATAGATTTGGAAGAGTTGTAGATAGCTTGAGATTAATTGTCACTAATAGGTGTAATTATCAGTGCATTTTCTGTCATAGAGAGGGGTTAGAGCCGGTCACGACTACTAGCGAGGAGAAGTTAAAGCCAGGTGATTATGGCTTCTTAGCTAAAGTTGCTAGTAAAATAGGTATTAAGTACTACAAATTGACCGGCGGAGAGCCCCTATTACGGGATGATATTCACGAAATTGTATATGAGATTAAACCTTACACAGAGGAAGTGTCACTTGTCACTAACGGCTTTCTACTAAGTAGGAGGGCTGAATTACTTGCAGAGAGCGGTATTGACAGGGTAAACGTGAGTCTGCACTCTCTGAGAGAAGACACGTACAGGTATATTACAGGGGGGATTAGTGGGCTACGTGAAGTTTTAAGAGGCTTAGAGCTCTCAGTAAACTATGGTATAAAAGTGAAGTTGAACTTCCTAGTCATGAAGTCTAATGTTAGTGAAGTCCCAGAAGTATTGCGATTTGCTGAAAAGCATGGTTTTGATGTGAATATAATAGAGTTAATTCCTCTAGAATGCCCGGTAGAAGTCTATAAGCGCGAACACGTCGCTCTAGACCCGGTTATAAGACTATTGGAGAGAATAGCTGTTAGTAAGACTACGAGGAGTTTTCAAAATAGAGTCACCTATACTCTTCCAAGTGGCGTAAGAGTAGAAGTTGTTACTGGATATGGTAACCCGCTAATGTGTAGCGCTTGTAAGCGACTACGGTTAACTCCTGAGGGCTGTATAAAGACATGTCTGTATGTGAATAAGCCGTGTATAGACTTATATGAGGCTACTGCTACTAGAAACGAGAAAGCTGTTCTCGAGGGGTTTGAGAAGGCCATTAAGCTAAGAGAGCCCTATTTTAAACTCTAGGGGTTGTGTGTCTATGGCTAAAATGGTCGACATCACAGAGAAGAGTGGAGTGTATAGAGAAGCCACTGCAACAGGCTTTATTAGACTTAGACCTGAGACCATTAAGAGGATAAGAGAGGGGAGCATTGAAAAAGGAGACGTCTTTACTGTTAGTACAGTCGCCGCGATAAATGCCGTAAAGAGCGTACCACACTTATTGCCACTAACCCACAATATACCGATCACTAGTGTCAATGCCTGGTACTCGGTTGAGGAAGAGGGTATTAGAGTCTACGTTAAAGTTAAAACTACAGCTAAAACGGGCGTAGAAATGGAGGCACTCACAGGTGTAGTAGTAGCCCTGCTGAATATCTGGGACATGGTTAAAAAGTACGAGAAAGACGAGAAAGGGCAATACCCACACACCCTAATAACCGACGTAAAAGTCCTCGAGAAGATTAAGGGGGAGTAACGTGCGAGTAGTAATTAAGCCCTACTCTGTGTTTAGGGACAAGCTCAAGGGAGAGGTCGTTTTAGAATTTAGTGGAAACGAGATATTAGTTAAAGACATTCTCGAAAAGCTTGAGTCTCTGTTTAGTATTAGCAGTACTGGAGTAAAGCCAATTATAATCATCAATGATGAAGTGGTGGGCGAAAAAAGTGTTGTGAGAGGTGAATTTGTCGAGCTTCACCTAGTACCTCCCTTCTCGGGTGGGTGAAAAATGAGTATTGACGTGAAGATCTTGGAAGCGAGCGAGCCACTGAACTTTAATGACCTGCTAAACGCTGTGTTGAGAGTTGATGAGCGCTGTGGTGCCATCGTGCTATTCGTGGGCGTCGTCAAAGGAATTGTAGAGGGTGATAAGAGAGTCAGCGGGCTCGAGTATTCAGCTATAAAGAGCACTGCTATAAAGGTGATGGAGAGAATCGCGTCTGAAGAGGCGAGAAAATACAACTTATCGCACGTTACTATATGGCACAGAGTCGGCGCGCTTAGGCCCGGTGAAGTAACAATAGTAATAGCTGTTTCAGCTGAGAATAGAAAAGACGCGTTTAGAGCCGCTGAGGAGATCTTAGAGAGAGTTAAGAGCGAGGCGCCTATTTTCAAGCTCGAGAAAAGATCAGATGGGGAGTTCTGGATTATAGGGGATGGTGTTAGAATTAAGAGGACAACTCTAGAGTAATTGCTCAAACAGCGGTGGCTTAATTACACTGCAATCTTAACAGTTGCGATATGTTTTAAAGCCCTATAACAATGTTATTATTATGAAACCCCGCAGGAGTACTGGTGACCAGTATTAGAGCGTTTAGAGTAGTTGTGACTGGGCTAGTTCAGGGAGTGGGTTTTAGACCATTTATTGATAGACTTGCTAGAGAGCTCGGACTAAGGGGGTATGTCAGAAATATAGGTGGTGGCGAAGTAGAGTTATGGATTGAGGGTCCCGAGGGTTCTCTAGACGAGTTCCTAGTTAGTTTAATCTATGATAAGCCCCCGCCGGCTATAATAGAGCACGTATTCATAGAGGAGGAGGACTCGAGAGGTTACGAAGACTTCCGCATTGAGAGTAGTGGTGAGAGTAAATACGCGCGATCTAATATACCTCCCGACCTGGCTACTTGTGATCACTGCCTTCACGAGGTGTTAGACCCTCATAACAGGCGCTACATGTACCCATTTAACTCCTGTGCTTGGTGTGGTCCGAGATTTTCAATGATGTACAGGATACCATATGATAGAGAGAACACAGCAATGCGCAAATACAAGTTATGTAGTGAGTGTGAAGAGGAGTATAGAGACCCACTCAACACTCGCAGATATCACGCACAGGGAATTAGCTGTCCACGCGACGGCCCCGTACTTGGGCTTTTCAATAAGGATTTCGAGAGAGTAGAGTGTAAAGACCCGATTCTAGAGGCGGCTAAGCTTATTGATGAAGGCTATATTGTTGGTGTCAAGGGTATTGGAGGTTACCACATAGCGGCACTAGCTACTAACGACGACGTCGTGCTCGAGCTTAGGAGGAGAAAGAAGCGTCCCACTAAGCCGTTCGCTGTAATGGGACTTGACACGAATGTTCTCAAGAGGCTTGTTTATATGAGCTATGAAGACGAGCTCTTATTGCGCTCACCCCAGGCGCCGATACTGCTTTTACCGAAACGCCCAGATAGCCCTGTGTCGAGATACGTGTCTCCCGGGCTAGCCTATGAGGGAGTATTTATAGCTTACACTCCACTTCACTATATTCTTCTACTCAATACCAGAGACAAGTTTTTAATTATGACGAGTGGGAATGTCTCTGGAGAACCTATGTGTAAAGACGAGGACTGTGCTAGGAGAAAGCTGTCGAAAATAGTAGATTTCTTCCTAGTACACGATAGAGAGATTGTTAATAGAGTAGATGACAGCGTAGTGAGGAGGACTGGAGGCGATTATGTAATTATTAGAAGGAGTAGGGGGTATGCGCCCACGTGGATAACACTAATGTTCGACTTGAATGGCGAGTATATAGCATTCGGCGCAGATATAGGCAACTCGGGCGGCGTGGGATTCGATAATAGAGTTGTACTGACGCAGTATATAGGCGACCTTGACAGTCTCGCCGCGCAGGAAGACTTATTGAGGTACTTAGAGTTTCTCGTTAAGAACTACCACATAGGGGAGAGCACAAAGCCCATAGTAGTAGTAGATAAACACCCAAGACTCTACTCTAAAACACTAGGAGTTTTCTATGCTAAAAGAAACAACTTAGACTACGTAGAAGTGCAACACCACTACGCACACGTACTATCAGCTACAATAGACTTGGAAATTAGTGGAAGAGTAGTGGGTCTGGCGATAGACGGCGTAGGCTGGGGGGACGACAATACTATTTGGGGCGGAGAGGTACTAGTAGTCGACACTGAGAAGTATGGTTACAGTAGAATTGGTTCAATAAGACAGCTACCCATAACTAGCGATAGAGATACCTACATACCACTTAGAATTCTCTCATCATATCTCACTATGCGGGATTTCGAGTGGAGCGAGATTGAGAAGACCTTAAAGGCTATAAAGACGCCTCCTAGCAGAATACCTGAAGCCCATGCAGCGCACAGCCTGGTCGTGCGAAGGGGGTTCACACCTGCATCTAGTACTGGCAGACTCCTAGACATGATTATGGCGATTATTGACCCGGCGGCAGAGAGGACATATGAGGGAGAGCCTGCAGTAAGGCTCGAGACTCTTGGAGTCAGAGGAGAGAGTGCTGTTAGCATAGATGCCTACAGAATTGTGAGTGAAGCTGGGATTTTGAGACTAGACTACAGTGGACTAGTTGACTGGGTTTTAGAAAACAAGTTAAAACTAGACCCCTACACAATGGCGAGGAGCTTCCTCTACAGTCTTGGACTAGCTTTAGGAGAGCTTATTGCGAGCTCTGTTAGAGGGCTTAGAGTAGATGAAGTAGTGCTATCTGGAGGCGCGGCTGTCAACGAGCTGATATACAGGGGCTTGTGTGAGAGGCTTTCACAAGAGGGCTTTAAACCGAAATTACCCAGGAGAGTACCACCTGGAGACGGCGGACTAGCACTCGGTCAAATCGTAGCGGCAGACCTCCTGAAAAGAGAGCAGAAAATTTAAAAGCGCTATACAGTACTTTATTATTAAGCAAGGTGGTCTAACGTGCTTTCACACTCGCGGCGTAGTAAGACTCTTGAGACCACTAGGGAGTACAGGGTCATTAGGTACAGTCCTTGGCTTCTCCACTTCAATACCGGTGCTTGTAATGGGTGTGATATAGAATTCCTAGCGGCTATAACACCTCTCTACGATCCTGAGAGGTTCGGAGTAAAACTCGCACCTAGTATTAGACATGGAGACATCTTAGTCGTAACGGGGGCTGTGACTAAGAAAGCTGGAGATAGACTCAAGAGGCTCTACAACCAAATGCCCTGCCCTAAATTTGTTATTGCGGTTGGTGCTTGTGCCTGTAATGGGGGGGTCTTCTCGAAGTCTTATAATGTTCTCAGTGGGGCAGACAGAGTCGTACCGGTAGACACCTATATCCCGGGTTGTCCTCCGAGACCTGAAGCTATTCTAGATGGTATTGTGAAGCTGTTGAAGTTGATAAGTGAAGGTGGTGTGGGGAGTAAGTGTGAGTGATAAAATCGAGTTCCTCTCGCGGTACGCTATTAGAACAGAGCTCGTAAAACCAGCGAGAAGAGTATTCGTCGTTGAACCCGAGACCGTCAGGAAGCTATTTGAGGAGTTTATTAAACAGTACGGTTACGAGTCTTTCTACATATCTACAATTGTCGGAACAGACTTTCCCAGTGAAAACAAGGTTAGACTAGATTACTACGTAGTCCTCTTACCCGAGGAGGAGACTATTGTAGTTAGGACTTTTCTCGAGAGGAGTAACCCGGTAATAAGCACACTAGTGGATATTATACCCGGTGTGTTATCGGGGGAGTGCGAAACACACGACCTATTAGGAGTAGTCTTCAAAGGAAATCCGTTTTTAAGACGTGGTTTCTTCGTGGCAACCGACATCGCTGAGAAGGACATTTACCCCTTGAGAAAGGATAGTGGTGCGTAGTTATGGGGGTCACGAAGGTAGTGGAGATCCCAGTAGTCACGGCGGAAATACCTATAGGACCCCAGCACCCGGCTCTACACGAGCCAGTACTTCTCAAGGTATACTCAGACGGCGAGGAAGTAGTCAGAGCAGAGGTAAATACTGGGTACAATCACAGAGGTATTGAGAAGCTCTGCGAGAAGAACACGTACTACAGAGACATATTTATAGTGGCTCGTGTGTGTGGTATATGTAACGCTGTGCACTCTAATTGCTACGTGAGGGCACTTGAATACCTACTAGACATTAAGCCGAATAACAGGGCGAGATATCTTCGCGTATTAGCAATGGAGTTCGAGAGAATTCACAGTCACATGTTAATAAACGCTGTTATGGCTGAAATAGTTGGATTTGACACGCTATTTATGCAGATAATGCTCGACAGAGAGAGAGTTATGAAGGCTAAGGAGATACTGACCGGTAATAGAGTAATGGCAGACTACATGATAGTAGGTGGCGTGAGGAGGGATATTGATGAAATTAAGCGAGATAGAATTAGAGATCTCTTGTTGAAGCTAAAGCCCAGAGTTGAGTACTACAAGAAGGTCTTTATGGAAGATGAGACTATAATTAAGAGGCTCGTAGACGTCGGAGTAATAAAGCCGGCAGAAGCTACTAGCCGTAGTTTAGTTGGCCCTGTAGCTAGGGGCTCTGGTATTAAAATAGACAGTAGAGTTAGTGACAAGTATGACGCCTATGACGAAATACCATTTAATGTCATTACGAGGAGAGAAGGAGACTCGTGGGCTAGAATGATGGTTCGCTGGGATGAAACGCTTGAAGCTATAAACATGTGTCTTTACGCACTGGAGAAACTTCCAGCTGATGGCAACCCCGTTCCAGATGAAAGGAGACTTCCACGTGTAATTCCACAAGGAGAATCCTATGCCAGAGTTGAAGCTCAGCGTGGTGAACTAACGTACTACGTATTAAGTGACGGGAAGAGCACAAATCCATATAGAGTTAAGATTAGAACACCTAGCTTCAATAATGTTATTAACTCGGCATTTATGTACATTGGACTAAGTCTAGCCGACGTTCCAGTAGCTCTAACTTCGCTTGACCCCTGTGTTTCGTGTATGGAGAGAGTCACTATTATAGACTTGGAGAAGAATACCAAGTACAAATTAACACTAAAAGAATTAGCGGGTAGTAGGAAATGAAGAGACCTAAACTACTAGAACTAGCCCTGAGAAACTTAGTTAGAAAACCAGCTACTATTCAGTATCCGCGTGAAAAGACGCCGGTTGAAGAAGACTCGCGCGGTGTACAGTACGCTGATTTAACAAAGTGTACTGGTTGCACTCTGTGCGCCTTGGAGTGCCCAGCCGACGCGATTAAAATGACCCCGATACCTCAGGGCTACGGGGTCCCTGCTAAAAACCCCAGGAAGATATATCCACTAATAGACTACTCTAAGTGCGTTTTCTGCTACAGGTGCGTTAAGATATGCCCTGTAAATGCTTATACTGTCACTAATAAATACGATATCGCTGGCCCTACACGAGCCAACTCTGAAGAATACTCACTGAGCACACTGAAAAAGGCGAGTATGCAGTGATAATGGAATTGATATTCACGCTAATATTAGTATACGTAGTAGCAATAATACTAGTATCAATAGTAGCTTTCAGAGGGCCTACAATCGGCGATCAAGTACTGGCTATTGACGTGATAACTTATATGTCACTCGTCCTCATGGCCTTAGTAACTGTGTATTTGAGACAGCCACTACTAGCAGTACTAATAATACCCCTCGCCCTCTGGGTCTACGCTCTAGATATCTACATAGCTAAGTATCTCGAGCGTGGCGATCTTGGTGCTTGAGCTCCGAGTAGTACTATACGTACTAGGCGCGTTTCTACTGTGTCTGGGTGGATTCGCAACGCTAGTCTCGGCGATAGGATTCCACAGGTTTAAGAACTTCTACTTGAGATTACACGCGGCTACAGTGGGCACTATATGGGGCTCTGTATACCCGCTAGTAGGTATAGCTCTCGTAGCCATCGCCATTGAAGAGCTAGGAGCCTACAGGTGGTATATTTCGGGTTCCAGCATCGTCGCGGCTATTGTGATTTTAATGTTAGCACCTGCAGGCTCTCACGCTCTAGCACGCGGAGTTCACAGAGCTCGAGTTGCCCGTGTTAAGCCTTGTATAGCGGATAAACTAGACCCGGAGCTATGTGGGTGATAAACCCATGGTGCCTGGTGAAACTGGAGTTTACTTGTTAATGGCGATTATGAGTCTCCTCTCAGCAATAGCTGTCTACATGGCTATAAGAGAGCGGGATCTAGTTAGAGCAGTGATTTATAGTGCTCTTCAAAGCGGGCTCTACGCGATACTGTACTTTTTACTCCTAGCACCAGATATAGGCCTAGTCTACATACCCGTCGCTGTTGGTCTTATACCTGGAGTTCTTCTAGTCCTGATTAGCAAGACTGAGAGGTGGGAGAGAGAGTGAAGCTTATAGAGTTAGTTATACTAATCGTAGTAGTACTAGCAGTAGCTCTCTTAATCACGGTGGGATTTGAACATATTATACCATCTACTAGTGTGAGGAGACTTGCAGAGTTTTATCTCTACACAGCGTATAATCCACTAGTAAACTACACAGCAATGTCACCAGAAGCCGTTACTGCTATAGTCTGGGACTTTAGAGGTCTAGATACACTCTTCGAGACATCAGTATTCTATTTAGCACTAATAGGGAGTCTAGCACTCGTGCGCGGCCTCTTTGTGGAGCACGTGGAGAAGTCTGGACACGGCTTGTCGATAATAGTGAGAACTGTAACGAGGATTACTGCTCCAATGATAATAGCGGTGGGGGCTTCTATTGGACTACACGGTCACTTAACTCCAGGTGGAGGTTTTCAAGGTGGGTCCGTTATTGCGGTGTTGCCAATGATAGTAATAGTTGTCTTCTCTGCTGGATTCCTCGTGCTAAAAGGCGTTACTACGTCTAAGCTTATTACTACGAGGAGTTTAGGTCTAATCGGCATTGGAGTAACAGCTATTGCTCTATTTCTAGCTGGTCTCGCGCTAGGTACATCTGCATACGTGTTTCAGAATATGGCAAAGCCAGCGGCCCAGATATCTATGCCGGTTAGCATCGGAGGGGCGCTTATTAGTGGAACACTCTGGTTTTTCAACCTCTTTGAAATGTTCGCAGTCGCGGCTGGATTTACAATCGCATTCTTAGCTATAATGATGGCTAGAACACTAGAGGCGGAGAAGAGGTGAGTAGCGTGGAGATGTTGAATACGTACTTCCTGTCAATTGTTCTAGCCTCACTACTAGTGAATACTACTATAGCGCTCTACGCGCTATTCTTTAAACCGCACTATGTTAAGAAAGTCATTGCCTTGACGATTTTTAGCGATACAGTCAACACGTTTGCAATATTTATTGGGTACAGAAGGTGGGTTGGGCAGACACCACCACGCGTACCAGTACTAACAGACCTTAACCAGAACGCTATAGAGAACACTATAGAGGAGTTTAAGAGCTTAGCTGTAGACCCACTACCCCAGGCTCTCGTACTGACAGCTATAGTTATAGGACTAGCTGTCATACTCTTTCTCGTGTTTCTAGGCTGGATACTCTACTCACACTATAAGACACTCGACATGAGAGAGATTAGGGGGCTTAAGGGGTAATCGCTGTGAATAGTGCTCTAAGAGGTCTTATTGTGTTCCTCTTAACATTCATAGTGTACATAGTGTACACTGGTAGTATTAGTGGCTATGACATTGTAACTGGAATAGTAGTGTCCATAGTTACTGGCGCGCTCTTTGCAAACCTTGTTATTCAGAATCCACTAAGAGTACTGAGCTTTAAGAGGTGGCTTTACCTACTTACATACGCTACACTGTACTTCCTGTACTACGAGACAAAAGCGCACTTAGACGTCATTAAGAGAATACTGCACCCCAAAGTGCCGGTTAATCCAGCAATTATTGAAGCTCCATATAGTGTTGAGTCAGACTACGCTATTACGGCGGTGGCTAACAGCATAACTAATACTCCTGGAACAGTAGTAGTCGATATTGACACGTCGAGAAAAGTCTTTTATATTCACTGGATTAATGCTAAAACCCTTGACCTTGCAGAGGCTAAAAAGGAGATATTTGAGTCATTCGAGAAATTTGCACGCAAGATCTTTGACTAGGTGAGTGGAGTGAGCTTAGAGACGCTAGCTCTCAATGTATTAGGGACTCTGACACCGTTTTTAGTAGTACTAGCATTCATGACGCCATTACTGTCTAAACTAACTAAGAGTACTAGAGGAGTGCCTTTCGCGATTTCTTTAATTGGAGGTCTCTACGCCGCTATAGCGTCCACTATAGTGTTCTACTACGAGATTACTGAGAAGAGACCACTAGTATATACCTATGGTGGGTGGCCGCCTCACTTTGGAATAGTCTACGAAGTCGACGCGTTTAACGGTCTATTAGGAGTTCTGGTAGCCTGGCTAATGCTCGCGATAATTCTGTACTCGTGGTGGTATAGCAAGTACTTAGATGACTCGTCGTGGTACTTTACACTACTACTAGGTCTCGAAGCGGGCATTTTGGGGTGTCTATACACTGGTGACGCTTTTAACCTATTCGTAATGCTCGAAGTGCTCAGCATATCAACTTACGGGCTAGTAGCATATCATAGAAATAGAGCAGAAGCTGTAGAAGCCGCCGCTAAGTACGCGTTAATAGGGGCTGCGGCTACTACTATGTATTTCCTAGCACTGATCCTACTGTACTCAGGCTACGGCACAGTTAATATGGCTTATCTCGCAGAGCTGGCATCGAGTACGCAGGCGCTTAGGGATCCAGGTTTAAGGTACCTCTCACTACTAGCAGTCTCACTGGCTCTCTGGATGTTTACTTTTAAATCAGCAGTATTTCCAAGTCACTTCTGGCTAGTAGACGCAAACCCAGAAGCACCACACCCGGTTTCTGTCGCCCTCTCTGGTCTAGTTGAGAGTGTTGGCGTATACGCAGCCGCTAGATTTCTCTACACGATATTTAGGCAAAACACCACACTAATGTGGTATCGAGAAGTAGTTCTAGTTGTACTAGTACTTCTAGGCGTAATAAGCGGTGTTGTGTGCGCCCTCATGATGATGTATCAGCGCGATATCAAGAGACTACTAGCTTATAGTAGTATTAGTCACACTGGAATAATCTACATGGGGCTCTTCGCGGGCTACTTGACTAGTAGCGATGCAGTTAAAGTAGCAGTAACGGGTGCAGTTGTACACATAGTCTCTCACACACTGGCAAAAACAGTTCTCTTCATGTCGAGTGGCCTATTTATTGAATCGTCTGGATCAAGAGATCTAGATGAAATGCGCGGAGTTGGGAGAACATACCCATTAGCGCTGGCAGCGGTAATCATTAGTACTCTAAGCCTCATAGGATTAGTCCCCTTTATTGGCTTATACTCTAAGCTACTAATAGCGCTCGGATACTTCTCGGCAGGGTCACTACTAGTGCCAGTGCTAGTAATTGTTGTGTCAGCTATTTCACTACCAGGCTACATGAAGGTCTTGACGTCAATAGCCCTTGGTATTCCAGCTAAGAAGTACGCGAAGCAGCGCGGCGAGTTCTGGGTGGAGGTACTAGTATTCGCTATAGCGCTTTCTCTAATAATTCTGGGCGTGATATTCTGGTATATTATGCCTGTATTTGAGAGCGCGACTTTAAGTCTAATTGAAGGTGCGGATATTTATGTGAGTGAGGTGTTAGAGAGAATTCCGGGTGAGTTGACTCCATGGTTACTTGGCAGGTAAGCCCCTACGAAGCGGTGACCATCTCGGCGGGAGTTGTAGCTCTACTACTAGTTGTAGTGACAGCGCTCTACTACTCGCTAAAATCGCGGACTACGCGTATCTCAGATGTATATCTCTCTGGTGAGCCGGAGAGCGTAGTTTCTCAGCTATCAGTTGGTGTGGCGGCGCTGTACTGGGGATTTATGAAGAGATTTGCAAGAGTAGTTTTCAGCACACTTACTACTAGAGTTCACACTGGTAGTCTACATGACTGGTACAAGTTTATCTCGTCTTGGTTTAGTCTACTACTCTTAATCTCCATAGTAGTTTTTACAGTGTTCTTGGTTATAGGTGATTAGTTGTGGTGTGGGAGTTACTACTGCTATTGACGTCTACTCTAATATTCCCCGGGCTATTATTTACTATCTCGCTGGCTCTCTTTACACAGTATATAGTGCGAAAACTCGCAGCGAGATTTCAGAGTAGAATGGGGCCAAGCTACGTAGGGCCTTTTGGAGTTCTCCAGCCATTTTACGACTTCTGGAAACTCTTGCGCGTCAAGGAAGTCGTTAAAACGAGATTTAGCATGGTCAGAGCAGCAGAAATATTCCTGATACTAGGAATAGCGTTCCCCATTGCTGCACTGATATTTTTACCAATAAGTCCACTTAAAGTTAACTGCGAGTTCGACGTCTTAATATTCTTCTACATGGCTAGCGTCATGCCATTAATAGCAGTTACAATGGCGTCTATGGCCATGCCCGGTCCCTATACCACTATGGGTGTTTCGAGATTACTAAGTATGGCTACATTAGCTGAGCCGGCTTTCTTCGCGAGTATAGTCATACCGGTTTACTTGGCAACCAGGAGCGGTGAAGCACTCTTTATGAGTTTAAGTGGATATGTCAACGTACCTACTGCGTGGGGGAGCATTCCCACAGCTATAATTATGATCCTCTGTTTCATAGCATTTATTGTCAGTCTCCAAGCTAAAGCCATGTACCAGCCTTTTAACATACCAGAAGCGGAACAGGAAATCATTGCCGGCTTCGAGACAGAATTCTCGGGGCCACTACTAGCTCTTATGAGACTACTACACGATGTAGACTTAGCAGTATCAATTCTCCTAGGGGTATACGTGTTCTTCGGCGGCCCACTCCCATTTAGACACCTCTCTATTGGCGGTATACTACTATTGGTACTGAAGTACTTAGTGCTAGTAGTAATAGTTACACTAGTAAGAAGCGTTATGGGGCGTTATAGAATAGACCAAGCACTAGTGCAGCTATTCAAATACAGTTTAGTCCCAGCACTAGTAGCAGTAATTCTCACCTTGCTACTATAAGAGAGTCCGGAGAGTAAATAGTGATTAGAGGGCTACATTGTGAATGTGCAACACCTGCTTCTACTCATCATAATCTACGCGCTAATAGACTCAGTAGACCCCTGCTTCTTCGCATTATATGTAAGCGTACTCATATCTATTGGTCTCACTAATCTACGCGAAGTAGTGAAATCAGGTCTTCTATTTATTTCAGCTGTTGGACTGGGTTACTTTATACTAGGATACGTGCTCCGAAGTCTCGCACTACATATCGACGTGAGCAGATCAGCGGCGGCTCCATACATTATACTGTACGGGCTCATAGTTACTCTATATGGATCGTTTAAATTAATGAAGAGGAGTGGTTTGAGGACTGATCAACTGTGTCGAGAAGAGAACGGCGCGCTGTGTAGAATTGCGAGGAAATTAGAGCTTAGCAGAGTGGGAAGTTTATCAATTCCGCTAAGACACGCGTACCTCATAGCGTTAGGGTTAGTTATGTCTTTTACAATATTGCCGTGTAGCGCGGGGCTCTACGTAGTCTACAATATACTGTTAGTAAACGCGCCCCTCTACTTGTGGGTCTTCTCGACGCTCCTGTATATACTAGTCTTCGTGTCTCCACTAGTAGTAATAACTTTAAGCCTAGTAGGACTAGTCAAAATAACTAAGTACGCGGCGAGCTGGGGTCGTATAGAGAAGTACTCTGAGTTAATTAGAGTGGTAGGTGGAATAGTAGCTACTATCACAGGCGTTTACTTATTGCTTTTTGAGGTCTAGAGCGCTCTCAAGCACTTATAGATATCTCCACTTCAACATAGCCTCCTGTAGATGGAAGCACTACTTCCACTCCCACGATAGCTAGTAGCGATGTCGCGCCAACCGTGCTCGGGTCTATTACTACTCTATATGTTCTCATCCAGGAGCCAGCACTACTGTGTACTATGTAATTAGTCTCGAGCAGTGTTCTACTAAGCCATAACTTATAATCTGGACCTACTTGGTAACCAATTGCTAAGGCTACTGGCTGAAATGGTGACGTGTCACTATCGTAGATGTAGACTACAGGCATGAGGTCTACTCGTATAGCTCTCCCATATCTATCATAGGCTCTTATTTTAATAGTAACGTCAAATTCTCGCGGCTGGGACCCCGTAAACTTGAGGAGTCTGTACACTTGGAAGTAGTTGTAGCCCGACTCAATTAACCCGGTGCCAATAGTGAGTAGATCTCCGTTTTGCACGAAGTAGTAGGGGTTGCTAGGTGAGTAGTACGGGCTAGTCGAGAGCCTAGCATATAGTCCATATGTTACAAAGTGGCGTCGAGTAGAGAGCTCGACATTACAGGGGAGGTAGTAGTATGTGGCTCCACTAGTAACCTCCCTTACTCTAATACAGTCAACAGGGCCTACTAGGAACAAGTACTTTCTGAAGTCCTCGTTGTTCCTATATAGTGTTAAATCGACGACTTTTCCAGCGTGAAGCTTGTAGCCGTAATTGTATAATACAACGAGAAGCGAGCTGGTGGAGTTGTTATTACTCGATAAGTACTCCACTAACTCGTAGTCAACGTAGCTCTTATTCTTAATGTAGTCTGGAGCTGTTAGTAAGTTCGGGTCTCCACGCGGATCGTAGTAGTAAATGACGTTATCACTTGATACTACTAGAATGTGAGATGGTTCGCTTATAGGTGGAAGCTCTATTTTATATGGGTTCTCCACAAAGACGTCGAGGTACTTGTGATACACGAGTTCCCCATAGAGGTTTTTAATAATAACTTCTTTGACTCGAAATGGCACTCTCGGATATATCGTTAAGAGGAGGGAATTATTTTCACTATAGTTCAGCGAGAGAATAGGCGGGTTGAGCACATATTGAAATCTCGCACTCGCAACGTCGATGCCCTCTTTTAGGTATAGTGTTGATTGTTTACTCCAAACGTAAAGTCCAGCTGTAGTTCCAACTACTATAATTAGAGCCAAGTAAGCTCCAACTATAGACTCTACACCACTCATTTTCATAACATCACCACTATTCAGAGAGAACTTTTAACGAGGAGACTCAAGTAAAAGTAATACTAGTTGAGTGGTTTAGTATACTTGGCGCTGCTTGGACTAGAAATAGCTCATTCTAGTCTTAAGGAGGCCTGCTAAGCCGTTAAACGTCTTGTAAAACCACTCGGCTTCGGGAACAGATTTACTAATAACTACTACTTTTACACTGTACTGCGACGCTCTATCGAGCCACTCAACTAGGTCCTCTCTGTTCTCTCCTATAAGCAGTACTTTAAGGAGACCACTTTCGAGTGCTAATTTAACCTCGTCCTCACCATAAACAGCGAGACCGTCGTCTTTAGCGATGTGGTACTTGAACTCCTCGAGGTATTTAAGAGACTCAGCGTACTCCTGATTTTGCAGTAAGTCTCCCGCTTTGAGTACAAGTTCTCTCAGACCGGCTTCTCCTTGATAGGACACATCAATTAGCTCTGGAGCCGCTATCTGCTTTAACCTGTAGTCTAAGTAGTCTCCTTGTACGAAGTCGTACTTAGCATACGCGGGTCCCCCAATAATTATAGCCTTAAGCTTACCCTGCTCAAGTAGGGGCAAGAACACTTTGTTCGCGTGCTCTCCGACCTTCTTATAGAACTCCTCAGCTAGTTGCTCAATTATCCTGTCAAATCTTCTTTGACTCTGACCACCTTTGTGGTGTTTACCCGGCACATAGCCCTCTATTTCCTCTACTACTTCGAGCCTATTGCCCTTTAGTAATCCAATAGTTGCGTAGTCTCTCTCGATTATTAGCAGTCCGATGATATTAGTCTCCGAGACCATCTCTTCGAGGAACTCCGTGTGGAAGTACTTGTCAGTTCTATAGAAGAAGAGAGGTACTTTTTCAGGTGGTATAAGCATGACTACAATATTATCCCCAGTATCCGGATTTAGGCCAGCAAAGAGTACGAGCCCGTTCTCGGGGACTTTGGGGATTTTACTAAGTCTATCGTAAGCTACGTTTAAAGCCCACTCTACTGCGTTTCTCGTCCTCTTCAACTTTATGTTCTCTGCGACGGCGATTTCTTGCCTTAATAGTGCCAAGACATCGCTTATTGGCCTGCCAGGCGGAATGTAGAGGCTTAAGAGTATAGTGGCGGGAGCCCTCCACTTAGAGAGCTCTTTTATAATTTCACGTAGTCTCTGCTTATCGACTTTTAGTTTCTCTAGCTGCTCTTCACTATAGCTAAAAACTCATAACCTCTCAGCCCTCACTACGCGACTAAGCGAACAACCAGATTTTAGAAAAACATAAGAATACCCTTTTAATTCTTCTCCTAATTTTCACTAGTCCTAGTTGAAGTGTAGTTAACGCGCGTTCCTCCCTACCCCAGTAGGGCTTTTTCCACGTCTTCAATAAGACCTTGAAGCCCGCTTGGGGAAGCCTCGTAGTAGTGCACTTCGCGGCACCCGTAGCTCTCGAGAAGACTCTTTAACTCGGCGCCACGGCCACCCCATCCATACGCACTAATAATAATGGTCTTCTTGCAGCCCATCTTGTGAACAAGTAGTCTCACTAAGTACTCTATTATTGGGAACGGCTTATTCTCGTATAGTGAAACCCCAATAACCAGTGCGTTTGCCTCTACGCCTTCACCCACGACTTCACTTATTAGAGACCTCTTACTCCACGTAAAGGCGTGAGTAGATACCTCGTAGCCGCGACTCTTAAGCCTACTTGTAAGCTCCAATATAAATCTCTCTATAAACCCGTACATCGAGTCGTACACAACTAGTACTTTAGAACCAGTGCTCCTAGCCCACTTCTCGTAGAGCTTCGCCATAATTAGCGCGTCGCTCTTCTCGAATACAAGTCCGTGCGCAGGCGCAATGTACTCTGACTTCTCTATGAGCTCAACTAGTCGATTGAGAGATCTCAGCACAAACTCCCTGTAGTGCCCTATTACGTTTGCGAAGTACTTACGTGCTAATTTAAAGTAGCGATCTCTCTCCTCGATACTGAGAGAGCTTAGTAGCTTCTCTCTGAATAGCCCATAGGATCCGAAGACATCGCACGTGAATAGTACTCTGTCGCTGTGTAGGTAGCTGACAATAGTCTCGGGCCAGTGAAGCCACGGCGTATAGTAGAAGCTAAAACGTAAACCGCTTACTTCTACTTCTTCTCCGTCTCTAACGGGCTTAAACTTCACGGTGACACCGTACTGGGACTTTATTAGTTTCTCCGCCAGTGGGTGTCCTATTATAGTGACGTCGGGTTTAACGTTGACGAGATCTAGTAGGACGCCGCTGTGATCAGGCTCTAAGTGGTGAGCTATAATGTGGGTTAACTTGTCTAAAACACCGGTCTCTTCGAGAATCTCCACTAACTTGCCACCATACCCGACTTTCCACGTGTCAACTAGAACTACGCCACTAGCACTTCTAACTATGTACGCGTTGTAAACAATTCCTTCAGGTATTTCCCACAGAGCCTCAAAGTATTTCGTCTCGGAGTCTAGTAGCCTCAGAACTTCAACGTTCTCTGTCAGTTTATAGCGAACAATATTCTCGTTCAAAATAATCACCCCTGCTTACAGGTTAAAGTCAGACTAGTTAATAAAACCCCGCTTCCCGCGAAACAGGTCACTCTTAGAGGCACTTTGTACCTATTTAGTATTGGTGTTCTCGCAACTGCACTGTCCGCAACGCGTGATGTAGAGTTTTTAATGATATTTGTATTTGTCGTTAACTAGGCTTTTAATCAAGCACACTTCTAGTTAGTGCTACGTCAAGTACCCTATTTGCCTCTCTAAGCAGCTCCTCTGATCTGAAGAGCCACTTGTACTCGCATTCAGGGAGATTCTTATTGAACGTTCAATAAGGCTTAATCCCCTTGCCGAAGTAGTTCAACGTGGTGATGTACTTGAAGCTCGTGGATAGCTACTTGTTTCTCGAGAAGTTGAGAGACCTGATCTACTCGCTACTAGAGCTGAGAGATAGAGCTAGAGAAGCTGGTTATGGGGTTGTGGAGTCGACTCCGCTTACCAAGTATGGCTTTATCTCCATGTTCAAGGGAGGAGTGATCATGGACGTCACAAACCCAGAGCAGGCTAGAGTAGCGGAGGAAGCTGGCGCTGTTGGGGTAATGGTTCTCGACAAGCTACCCTACGACGTTAGGATGGCTGGTGGTGTAGCGAGAACTGCGGATTTGAAGGTCATTCAGGGCGTTATGGAGGCCATCACGATACCTGTGTCTGCTAAGTGTAGAATTGGACACGAGGAGGAAGCCGTGCTCTTAGAGCAGATCGGCGTCGACCTGATCGACGAGAGCGAGGTGCTGACACCCGTAGATGAGAAGGCTCATATTAACAAGTGGAAGTTTAAGACTCCGTTCGTTAATGGCGCTAGGGACCTCCTAGAGGCCCTTCGAAGAATATACGAGGGGGCCTCCATGATCAGGACTAAGGGAGAACCTGGCACTGGCAATGTCGCTGAGGCTGTTAGGCACATAAAGCTGGTCAATAGGGACATAGCGACGCTACGTGGCTACTACCTAAACAGAGACTACGAGGCCATATGGGTCTATGCGAAGGAGAATAAAGTACCATACGAGCTCGCGCTACTAACTGCTAAGCTCGGGCGCTTACCAGTTGTTAACTTCGCAGCTGGAGGCATAGCGACGCCGGCTGATGCCGCTCTAATGATGTGGCTTGGTGCTGATGGGGTCTTCGTGGGCTCTGGGATCTTCAAGAGTGCGGACCCCTCCACCAGGGCTAGAGCGATCGTCCTAGCAACGATCTTCTATGACGACCCAGAGACCGTTGTTGAAGCCCAGAAAATGGTCTCGGAGAAGAGCGCGATGATGGGGATTGACATTAGGACTCTCAAGCCAGAGCAATTAATGCAAGTACGAGGAGAGTAGCATGATTAAAGTCGGAGTGCTCGCGCTTCAAGGCGACTTCCTAGAGCACTATGAACTACTAAGAGATATGGGGGTTGAGGCTAAGTACGTGAAGAAACCTTCAGACCTCAACGACGTAGACGCGTTAATCATCCCTGGAGGGGAGTCTACGACTATTGGTAGCTTGATAGTGTATAGGGGACTCCACGAGCCGATCAAGAGGTTTGTGGAGGAGGGTAAGCCCGTCATGGGGACTTGTGCTGGCGCGATCCTGCTGGCTAAGAAGGTCGCAGATAGGGTAGTTGGCGAAACTGGCCAGTTCACGCTAGGCCTCATGAACATTAGTGTGTTGAGGAACGCTTTTGGTAGGCAGGTCAACTCCTTCGAAGCCGATGTACATGTAGAGGGGGTCGGAGTAGTTAGAGGTATCTTCATAAGAGCACCAGCGATCACTGAAGCTTGGCCGCCAGCTAGAATAGCTGGGTATGTAGACCACCCACGAGCCGGGAGAGTGGGGGCCTTTGCAGAGCAAGAGAACATGATCGCCTGTACCTTTCACCCAGAGCTCTCTTCCGAGAGAAAGCTCTACGAGTATCTATTAAGATTTGTTAAGAAGTAGCTCTTTCAAGGGCCTACCCTTGTCCACATACGCTGTTCTCTGTAGCTCGTGCGGCTCCGAGCTCGGACCGCGCGGCTTAACGAGGAGATGTCCTCGCTGTGGAGGGATTCCAAAGCTTCAGCTAGAGAGGCCCGTATTCCGAGTTAACCGGTCGAAGCCTGGCATCTGGAGATATAGCTCGATGCTTCCGGCCTTCTCTTGCACTGTTAGTAAAGGTGAGGGGCTTACACCAATAGTCAACGTTAATGGAGTCCTAATCAAGAACGAGCGTTTAAACCCTACAGGTAGCTACGCTGATAGAGCTTCAGCCGTAATATCGAGCTACCTTAGGCACGTTGGCATGTCGTCTATTAAGGTGCTCTACGAGCCGGGCTTTGCTAGGTCTATATCTCACTACGTAGGAGACGACGTTAACTTGGCGTTCTATGTTGATGACCTCTTAGTTGTAGATGTCGACGAGCTAATAGATATCGCTAGGCGTGGAGAGGTCTCAGCGTGCAAGAGCGGCGAGAGCTTCATTGTCGACTATGTGAGTGCTCTCACAGTTGAGGGTCTAAAGACAATAGTGTTTGAGGTGGCGGAGAGGGGTCTACGCGTTGAGAGCATTGTAGTCCCCGCTAAGACGGGCGTGCTGGCATTCTCGCTGGGGAAAGGGTTGCGAGATCTAGAGGAGGCGGGTCTAGAGGTGAACCTCGAGGTGATTGCCGCGTATCCTAAGAGCTTCAATCCCCCACAAATACCAGATAGGAGGGTCAAGCTAGTCGGGGTCTCACACGATGAGCTTTTAGGATCGTACAGGCTACTCGTCAAGAAGGGGGTGTTCACAGCCCCTCTCTCCGCTACTGCGTTCCATGTTGCAGCCAGCGTTAAGAGCGCTCTCGCAATCTTGACCCTAGGCTACAAGCCCAGGCCTAAGAGGAGAAGGCGGTGGCTTAGCGAGCGGCTTGTAAAGGTGTTGGAGCAACTAGGCTCAGCTACAGCATACGAGATCTGGAAACACATGCCCGACGCATCTCTACGTGGCGTCTATAAGGCGATAAGGACCCTCGTCTCAGAGGGAGTCGTGTGTGAAGAGCCATCCACTAAGGGGAGGAGGAAGGTGATGCTGTATAAGCTCTGCTCATGACAGCCTGCCAGGGTTTTGTGGCTTTTGGCGCCAGGATCATGCGTGGCACTGTCACTGTTACTGTCGCATACATTCTACTATGGTATGGCTTGATGCTCCTAATGTAGATGACGTAGTCCGGGTTTCTCAGCGAGACCGGCACTTCCAGCTTAGTCTTGTCGAGTCCAGCTACCTGGCAAGTGCGTGGTGTTAATAGCTCGGCCCACTCTGGCGGAGGTTTAACGCTCTCCTCCTCTAAGAAGCCTTGCGATCACATTGATGTACCGGGTTTAGTAAAGCTAGTTCTACAAGTCATGTCTAGAGAGAAAGAGAGTTTTTAGTTGATTAGTCGAGTAATTGTTGTTCACGAAATCAATCTCCAGTAGAGTGGTGTTTAGTTTCTTCGCACTATATTAATTTTATAATCTCACAATGCAATGTGGTGACTATTGATTATAGCCGTAGACTTAAGACACGGTGAAGGGAGTTAATGAGAAGGGGTAGTATATTTGAGCAGGAATAGTGAGGGTTTGCTAATAGTAGCAGAGGAGGTGGCTAGAGGCGCTTTATACCTATTTAGTGGCAGTGTTCTCGCTACTGTACTGTCCGCACTGTGTGGTATAGCTATTGCCAGACTCCTGGGCCCCGACCTGTACGGAGCCTACTCTCTCGCTTTTACAGTAGCAAGTTTCTTAATGATATTCACAGGGTTTGGCGTTAACTCAGCCTTAACCAAGCACATTTCTAGTCACTACAAGTCTGGAGAGCGCGGCTCTCTAGCTGAGATGATTAGGAGTGGAGTTCTCTTCGTTGTTTTAGAGTCTCTACTCATCTACCTACTAGGCTATGCTTTTATAAGGGATCTCGCTGCGTGGCTTGTTAATAGGCCGGAGCTTGCAGACTCCGCAGCAACTCTCCTACCCATAGTTGTATTTCAAGCTCTCATAACAGTGTCTGTGGGTGTTTCACTCGGATCTGGAGACACGAGGAGAATAGCCCTTGTTAATATTACTCAACAGGCTTTTAGACTCCTACTAGCTCCACTACTAGTAGTTCTTGGGATGGGGCTTAGAGGAGCACTATTGGGAAACACGCTAGCATATATCTTCTCAGCCGCGCTCGCGACGGTATTTCTTTACGAGTACTACTCGTCACTAAGTAGAGAGTCCAGGTCTAGTGGCAGTAGAGTCCTCCTTAAGATGATCGCGTATGGAGTGCCACTGTATATTTCTAGCGTAGTGTTCTCTCTAGTCGACGTCTACAGGAACGTGTTGCTCTCTAGAATTGCGAGCGACTATGTTATTGGTAGCTTTAACGCGGCGTACAGATTTTTAACAATAATAACTATAGCGATAGCTCCTATTTCCACTGCGCTGTTCCCGGCGTTCTCGAAGTTAAGCGATAGCGAGGATCTTCGAAAAATGTTTGTAATTTCAGCTAAGTACACGTCACTTATAATAGCTCCCATAACAGTATTTGTAGCCACTATGTCGAGAGAAATTGTCGCTGTTCTATTTGGAAGAGAGTATCTAGTGCTGACTCCGCGGTTTTTCACTCTGGCGGCACTAAACTACTTGTACGTGGTTGTGGGGTATATGGTCTTGGGGAGTTTCTTTAGCGGTGTGGGGAAGACGAGAGTTAACTTAGAGTCGACACTAGTTTACAGTGTGGTGTTTATATTACTAGCACCAGCAATCTCACAGTACCTTGGTGTCGACGGATTACTATACGCTATTATAGTGGCTAGTGGAGCTTCCACGGCTTACGCTCTCTACGTCGCGCACAGAGAGTATAAGATTAAACTAGACTACTACTACTCGCTGAGCATACTAGGAGCATCGCTCTTATCCGCTATTCCAGCACGCGCCCTACTAGTGTTACTAAGTAGTACAGGAGGCGTGCTACTAAACTTGGTAAAACTACTAGCTAGTGGGCTACTCTTTCTACTACTATACGCAACCCTGCTTCCAGTACTCAGAGTAGTGAATAAAAATGACATTAAATTTGTGGCGAGTACTTTCTCGAATATTAAACTAGTAGCACCAGTAGTGAGGCTCGTAGTGAAATACGAGGAAAAACTACTCTCTAAATTAGTTCAATACACCGTGTAAGAATTACTAGGTTACACCGGGTCTCTTGTTGCTGTGCTCTCGAGATCTATGCGTACAGTACTATTGATAGTGTGATGCCGACGCACGTAAAGTGTAAAAGCGTATTTAATCTTAACGATGACGGGGAAAACTAACTAGAGACTACTAGGCGATCGCGCGCACCCGCGAATTAGCGCCTTCCGCGTAGAAGTGTAGGATTTCTTCGAGGCAATTAGTTGTGAATGAGTTGTAGAGCAACTAAGTGGAGAGATAAGTGCAGGAATCAAGAGGTGTGCAATTGAGTGAGAAAGAGCGTGGCAGATGAAGAAGCGAACTTTTTGGCTCATTTCTTGTAATACTGTTAGGGTGTGTGACTGTGCCTTTGGCTCATGGCATAGCAGTTAGGGTTTACGCGAGTTTTTTAGCTGCTGTTGAGGCCGTGGAGGGATGTGATATTTGCTCTAATGTCTATATAGAGGTTATTGACTCCTCGCCGAGGATTGCCATAGCTGTTGGCGAGAAGTACTTCTTTAGAGTTGGCAGCCGCCTCGCTGTAACAGTCGTAGTGATTGATAGAGGTGACCACGTAGTACTAAAAGCTATTGCTACAGCAGGTAGAAAAGGACTTATATCATTCTTTGACTATAGAGCGTCAAAAGCCTACGTAGCAAAAGTAGTTGAATCTGTGTGCAGAGCTCTAGAAGCTAAGTGTGAAGTTGTAGCGGAGGTGAGTCACTTAGATCGATTCAAGTCAAGCTGGCTAAAAGCCTAAATTACTCAACCTCGCCCCACAAAATCCCCAGCATATTTAGCAAGGCGCTGTCAGCTCCACTCTTAATACTTTGCAGGGTTCTTCACCTCTAACGTGTACGTCATTGAGGCGTGCTGATTACTTTTTAGACTTTTTAGAGTTCGAGCTCTACAAGCTAGGGCTTCACGCCGCACTTTTGCTCTTGGCCTCTACGCCTCGGCTTCTTCAGTGTGAAGTGCTTCTCGTGATATGTTAATAGGAAGTTCTCAACGCCATCTTCAATAGCTTTAACACTCAAAAACATAAACCCCTAAGAGGAGAAAAAATGGGGAAATAGCGTGAAGACTCGTCTATTTTACTCACTCATAGTCCTAGTAGTCCTAGCGTTTCCCCGCTAACGGTACTTGTTGGTATTTGTGAATACTTGTAATCCCGTTAGCGGGGTTGCACCTCTTTGTGGGTTCACCGGCTTCACCCACACTTCATGGGTGCCCGTCGAGCCCAACGCCACGGGGCTCCCATCTGAGTCTCTATGTCACCGCAGAGCGGATCATCCAAGAAACTATAGTGGGTGCAAAGGTATTTAAACACTACTCTATGATACCAAGTATTTATAATTATTCACAAATATTCAAACCCACCATCAGTTCTGTAACAGCCTATCATTGTTCTCATGGCTGATTTCACTTTGTCGGAGCTTATCGACCCACGGTACTCTCGTATATCGCTGAGAACATTCAATTCTTTATGTCGAGCTTGTTATTCATCTTCTCGAGGATTTTCCTCTTAACCTCACCACTATGCGCCCTAACGTTTACTCTATGAAACCACTTCGTAGAAGATACATCACCACTCGTGAATACACCCAAGGATTCGCGCCTCCCACGTAGAAGCGTGAACCACAACTCCTAGTAAGCTGGAGTTGAAGTAATTGAATATAGGATCACGGGCCCGCCGGGATTTGAACCCGGGACCTCCGGCTCCGAAGGCCGGCGCCCTGTCCTGGCTAGGCGACGGGCCCCTAGGAGGATAGTTTTATAGGGGGACTCTTATTTTTCAGGTGTGGTCTTGAAGAGGTAGGATTTCTCAGTGTAGCCCTCTCTAGTTATTACTACTAGGTCTACTCCGTCTCCTGATAAGACGTCTCTCTCAATAACAGTTTTTATAGCCTCTATAGCTATTTTCTCAGCTTCTCCCAGTGTGAGGTCTTCGCGGTATTTTGGCTCAATATAGCCTAGTGCTAGTTGCGAGCCCGAGCCTACAGCAGCGTATTTCTCCTCTATTAAGCTCCCCACTGGGTCTAGAATGAAGAGCGAGGCGCCCTCTTCATCGCATCCTCCTACAATAATCTCTGTGAACATTGGAAAGAGCTTGTAGTTGTAGAGTATTATTGAGAGTATTTTAGCTAAACTACGCGTTTTAATGTCTTTACCCACTCTCAGCTCGTAGTACTTAGACTCGAGTTTTAGTAGCCTAGTCAAGTAGCCTACATCGCCTAAGAGCCCGGCAAAGGCCACCCCTACTCTCCCAGTGATCATGTGTACTTTTTTAGCCATTCTACTGAGGACAAATCCCTCGTATGTAACTCTCTTATCAGTTGCTAATACAACTCCCTCCTTAGTCTTTAAGCCTATAGCTGTCCCGGGTAGCAATTCACATCGCCCTTTCTCGTGTGACTATAGTGTGCTAGAGGTATTTATACAGAGCTTAAGAGGTTATGAAATACTTTCACCCACCTCTCCGAGTCTAGTTACGTGAACTCTCGGCATAAAGTTAATTGAGGAGGAAACACTCTAGGGAGGTAGAGTCATGAAGTGCGAATTCTGTGGTGGCGTGTTAGTCTGGGATTACGAGCACGGCGAGGTCGTGTGTTCACAGTGCGGTGTTGTCCACGAGAAGATATTTTCAAGTGACATTCCGGGCTACGAGAGCGGGAGAAGCGATCAAGAGGAGTTCGCCGAGAAGCGCTATGCAAGCTACGATTTCAAGAAGCGTTTGAGTGAATACAAGAGACTACTAAAGCTCTACTTAAACGCGGACAGGAGAGTCAGTAGTAGACCGTGGCTGGAAGTAGACTACAATAAGCTCTTTGCAACAGGCAAGTTCATTAAGACTATAACCTCTATAGCGTCTAGGAAGGCGCGCGAGAGTATTGAGAAGCACAAGTACTGGGAAGTAGTTAATAGAGGTCTCAGAGTATTAGAGTCGATAAATCCAGCTCT
>Ga0080008_138601_pt1 | contig 56607 bp, 63 predicted proteins | sample ConCONMetagenome_FD_69211 | JGI IMG/M metagenome (GOLD analysis project Ga0080008, IMG submission 69211) | Hot spring microbial streamer communities from Conch Spring, Yellowstone National Park, USA - CON_C (SPADES assembly) (version 2) | ecosystem: Environmental > Aquatic > Thermal springs > Hot...
CGTAGCCCTAATCGACGAGAACAGAGAAGTTGTTTACAAAATAGCCTTTTACTCGAGACCCGAAGTTCAGAGTATTATGGACAGAGTTATCGAGGCGTGGGAGCATAATAATAGACAGGGCGAACCTATTGACTATGCCACTCTGGAAGAACTCGAAGTACTCTATAGAGTGGCAAAAGAGATCTCAAAGAAAAAACCCAGTGAGCTGTGGGCAGAGTACTGGCGTGCGAGTATGAGTAAATAGCTACGCTTGCTTTGAGACCAGCTACTAGGCTTTTTACCCCTTATTACCTTACATGCTTAATATACAAGATGATAGTACTATTCACAAGGTGCTATTGCGCAGTAGAGGGGTACTAGAATTGACTGGCTCCGAGGACTTAAAGAGGAGAATTATTGAAGTCCTAGAGACTATTATTGACCCCGAAGTGGGTATAGATATCTACAACTTAGGCTTAGTGTACGATATAGAGATTATAGACGAGAAGAGAGTTAAAATAAAAATGGGACTAACTACGCCTCTCTGCCCACTCGCTTATACTATTCCACTAATGATTATTGACCAGCTTAAAGAGAGATTAAATATCGACGCCGACGTCGACCTAGTCCACGACCCCCCGTGGACGCCTCTCAGAATGACTGAGAAGGGTAGGAGGCTCTTTAAAGAGAGGTTTGGCTATGACATCGTCGCAATGTATATGGAGTCTACGCGCGCAGATAGAGAGTAGCGGGCGAAACCGCCTTGAGTTGGAGTATACTTAAGCTTCTAAGAGAGAACCCAGACGTCCTTAAAGAACACGTGAGAAAGAGATTTATGGACACGAGTATCGTAGATAGAGCTTACGAGCTGGACTTGAAGTGGCGTAAAAAGCTAGCAGAAGTCCAGGAGCTCAGGCACAAACACAACATCATTAGTCGCGAAATAGCTAAGCTCGCTGACCCTGAGAGAGAGGCTAAGTTGAGTGAGGCGCGGAGACTACTCGAAGAGCTTGCAAAGGCTGAGGAGGAGCTAAAGCTCCTCGAAGAGGAGAGGGAGAAGGCTCTTCTCAGCCTGCCGAATATTGTGCACGAGAGCGTCCCCATAGGCCCCGACGACTCGTACAATGTTCCGATTAGATTCTGGGGTAAACCCAAGGTCTGGGTAGGCTATATTGAGCAGTTTAAGAATCAGACTGAGAAGTACGAACTTAAAGTAGACTACGAGGTCATTGAGTGGAAGCCTATTGGCCACGCCGACTTCATGGAGAACGTGCTTAAACTCGGCAATACAATTAAAGCCGCCGAAGTCGCCGGTAGCAGGTTCTACTACTTATTCGACGACATAGTCTTCCTCGACATGGCACTACTAATGTGTGCTATTGACTATCTATTTAAGAAGGGCTACAGGCTAGTCATACCCCCCTACATGCTGAGGTACAAGATAATATCTGGAGTTATCGACTTCGCCGCGTTTCAAGACGCCATATATAAGATCGAGGGAGAGGACCTCTACTTAATAGCTACTGCTGAGCACTCGCTAGCCGCTCTGCACGCGGGTGAGGATATACCAGAAGAAGAACTGCCACTAAAATACGTTGGAGTGTCGCCGTGCTTCAGGAAAGAGGCTGGAGCGGGCTCTAAGGACTTAAAGGGGATTTTCAGAGTACACCAGTTCCACAAAGTAGAGCAATACGTGTTCGCGAAGCCCGAGGAGAGCTGGGACATAATGGAGGAGTTAATATCTAACGCCGAGGAGCTGTTCAGGGGGCTCGAGCTTCCCTACAGAGTCGTGAATATAGCTAGTGGAGATCTCGGCGCACCGGCCGCTAAGAAGTATGATTTAGAGGTCTGGATGCCCGCGCAGGGACTCTACAGGGAGATGGTTAGTTGTAGCAATACAACTGACTGGCAGAGCTACAGGCTGAAAATAAGACTAGTAAGGAGGAGAGGCATGGTTAAAGAGTACGTTCACACACTCAACAGCACGGCTATAGCTAGTACTAGAACTATTACTACTATACTCGAGAACTTCCAAAACCCCGACGGCACTATCACTATACCTAAAGTCCTGAGGAAGTACTTGGAGGTCTTTGACAAGGCGCCTAGAGACTACATACACCCATACAAGAAAGAACGCGTAAAGAACTAGAGTAGGTAAGCATTGAGCCTCTCACGCCCCTCGTAGACCCCCATCTTTTAAGCTGATTTCTCGAAATAGCCTCCTAGAGGTGGTTTTGTGGCTACTGAAGACATTACTAAGGTTATTGTTGAACTCCACTTAGACCTGAGCGAGGAGAGCGATGAGGCTCTGAGAGTTGCTTTTAGTGTAGCTGAGGAGCTACTTGATGAGTACAACATCTGGGTTGAAGTTATACCAGTACACGTGTGGTTTACAGATCCTATTGAGCAGAGCGCGCTAGACCTCCCAAAGATCTTTATAAACGGCAGGCTCAGGTTCATTGGGAGAGCTCCTCGTAGAGACGAGTTAATAAAGGCTATACTAGAACACGTGAATCTGCCTCCGCGCAGAGCTAACGCGTGGGAGGCTGTACCCACGAGGACATTTGACGGGGGCTTACCGCAAGTAGCTGAGACCTAGTATAAAGCTTATAAGGGGCTAATACAAAAGAAAACACTGCAGAGCGCCCCCACTACTCAATGAGGAGAGTAGTACTACACGTAGTTGCAGTTGTACTCTCAGCCAGCTACCTCCGCACTCTAACTACTGCGAGCAGAGCTCAGAGCTCCACTAGTAGCAGAGACGTGGCCGCACACTTAAGGCATTACTAGAGAGTTGAGCTCTCTCATTGAGTAGTGGGGGCGCGATGAAGCACTCTATCTCTCTCTATAAGCCACTCTGTGACGTCTTCGTGAGCTCTATAAACAGACTCGACTAAGTCATTACTAGCTAGGTAGTGTAGAAGGTATACTGAGAGAAAGTAGTCTCCAGCTCCAGTCTTCTCTCTAGCCACGTATTCAACGTCTACTACTACGTCTCTCACTAAGCCGCCGTAGGCCACTGTGACTTCTCCAAGACCCCTAGTAACCAGAATTACCACTCTACTAGTCCTCGTAATAGCGCTAAGACCTCTCTGCAAACTAGTCTCCCCGAGACTCCTAACTAGGCACTCGGCCTCCTCCACATCAGCGTGAACTACATCTGCTAATCTGAGGGCGTCTAAGGCTTCACTATTGGGGACTGGAACCACGTCCCCGCTACTAGTAACACTCCTCACAAGCCCCTGCAGGTCTAGCGCGACTACTTCAGATTTAGTCCTGAGTACTCTGAGCAGTGAAACCCCTACTTCACCTATAACCGGGTTTGCGATTACGTAGCAGGGGTCTTGGTGCGTGTTCCAGGGATATATCGGCGGGGTCTTCTCGAGGAGCTTCAGAGACCTCTTCTCACTAGTGTAATTAAGCACGAAGATATTAGTTCTAGTTGAGTACTGTAGCCTAGTAATGTACCCGGCTATGGGGTGACTCACTAGTTTAGGGCTCATCACTGAGTATACTTCGAGTTGCACTCCGCGTCGTAGTAGTGGTATAGCCGAGTAGTAAACGCCCCCGCCATGTAAAGTCCTAAGCGTCTCGCCTGCTATAATTACATCTATTGTTGGGTTGCCGTAGAGACAGAATCTCAGAGTCTCATCCTGCCTTACAGCGGAATTAATCCTCCTCTCTCAGCTTCTCCGCTAACTTAGTCGCTCTCTTCTTTAATCCGAGTAGGTGATAGCCTTTTAAGTGGTTTATTAAGTCCTCCACACTGTAGAAAAAGGCGTTTTCATAGGTGTAGTTAGAGGGGGGCTTCTCGCCGAGGCACCTTGAGGCCGCGTGAATACATATAGGGCAGGCTATAAGCCCCGTGATCCTGTCTCTACAGGTCCTGAACTTTATGCCCTCAACGTCGACCTCGAAGACCTCCCACTTAGGCTCCCACGTGTAAGTCACTGAACTAGCACCTCAGCCGGTTGATCCCTCTTCACCGCTCTGCGACCTAAAACCTCATCACTCTCTTTACATACCTCTCGTAGTCTCTCAGCACGTTATATATTGTAGTGGCCTTATTAATGAGTTGCACTAGTTCGTAGTCTCTCATACTCGTAAACTGTTTTAGAAATGCCCGCGTGTACTTACTGAGTAGTTCTAGTTCCTGTGCAACTGACTCTGCATGGCGAATACTCAATTCTCATCACGGGGGAGCAGTCACGATAACAGACTTATCGTAGTCTCTCAGATTAAATGTGTTGGTGTTTAATTTGACAATATTGTAGTTCTTAACGTGCTTTAAGAACTCCTCTACGGGCTTGAGTGGCAGTGTGCAACCAGTCACCCAGTAGTGAATAGGCATGACGTTTCTAGGCGTAGTCAATTCTACTATTCTCCACGCTTCTTCAGGCTCAACTGTAAATGTCCCGCCAACGGGGACTATTAAGAGGTCCACTCCGCGGAGTCTAGAGAGCACGGGTTCTTCTGGTATGTCACCTACGTCTCCGAGGTGGGCTACTCTGACATCACCAGCTGTGACTACGTAGACCGCGCTTTCACCTCTCCTTCTCCCCCTCAACTTGTCGTGAAAAGTCCTCAGCCCCACTACTCCTATGTTGTCTACTACTGACTCGCCGTAGAACATCTTGAAGACCCTACTAGTCTTCTTAGCGACAACGCTCACGGCATTGTGGTCGAAGTGATCGTGAGATACGAGTATCAGGTCTCCCTGAATACTCGGCTTCTTCAAGCCGAGACTGACACCATCATGGGGATCAAAGACCACGACATAGCCGTTTACACTGAGAGAAACACATGCGTGCCCGTGCCAAGTTACCTGCAATATTCCACCTAGGCACTTAATATTCCGGGGCCCAGTATATAGATTTTTCTGTCAGCGCGGTGTCTCCAGTGCAGAGCACTCACATTATCGGCGTTATAGCCGCACTACTCGCGCTACTACCGCAAATAACTGTGTACGTATTCTACGCGCTCCTCGTCATTAAGAGTAGAGGTAAGAGCGGAAAGCCTGTGTATGCTACGGGGGCGGCTCACGACATATCTTTTATTATCCCCGTGAGGAGAGAGCCCGTAGAGTACCTTGAGAGGGCTATTAGGCGCATATGCGAGACGAATATTCCAGGCTACGAGATAATTGTGGTGTCTGATGACGACGAGGAGTCTAAAAGCACTATATTAGAAGTCGTAGAGAAGCTACGGAGAGCCGGCTGCAGTGTGTGGTTTATATGGAGGAGTGTGCCTCGAGGTGCGAGGTCTGGTGCTCTTAATACTGGTCTCTTCGCCTCCAAGAACCCTTATGTATACGTAGTAGACGTAGACACGTACCCCGATAAGTGCTTTCTAGACGTAGCCACTGCTATACTAGAGTCTAGTAGCGAGTACGCAGCCGTTGTTGGTAAGTGGGAGCCTCTAAACTACGAGAGTAGACTGAGCGCGGCGCTTGCCGCGGCCTTAAAGTACATGGCCGGCGTGCTCTACAGAGCACGCAGTAGACTTGGCCTCTACACTTACCCACTCGGAACCGGCACTCTCTTCAAGTCTGATCTCTTAAAGGAAGTTCTAGGTGGCTGGGATGAGGAGAGAGTGCAAGACGACATGGAGATCGGCGCGAGAATAATGAATTTGGGGTTGAGAGTAGCTTACATAGACGAGTGTGCTGTACACGTCGAGAACCCCTCTACTTACAAGGCTTTTAGAGTGCAACAGTACAGGTGGGCTTATGGTGCTCTAGACACGGCTGTAACGAGGTTTAGGCATATATTTCGCTCCAAATACCCCCTACTACTAAGACTCGAAGCGTACGCTTACCTCCTCCAGTATATACCACAGGTTCTCGTCTTCACTGGTAGCCTAACACTAGCACTACTAGAACTCCTAGAGCCGCGTGACTATTTAGTTGCTCTCTACCCACTAGTAGTACTCTACGTGGTGGCTACTGCCTTCAACTCTCTGGCACTCTACAGATATATTGGCGACGTCTCCGAGTCCCCGTGGGGTAGGTTAACACTTATGGGGAGACTAGCCGCCGTAACGAACGTCGTCTCGCTCTACACTCTCCTGGGCACAGTGAGAGCCCTCCTCAGACTCAGAACTGGGTTTAAGAGAACTCCTAAAGGCTCTTACCAGTTAGTGTACACTAAGCTAAGAGCCCCCTGGGAGCTTCTGCTAGGACTTCTCTTCGCTGTTTCTGGTATACTCGCACTAGTAAGTGGAGCTCCGTTAACAGCCCTTTTCCTACTACTACACGCCGCCTCCTACACGTATGTCCTAGTGAGATTCCCCAGAGACGTCTTCTACGAGTAGGGGGCCAGCGCTTTCTGGGCAACTGCTTTAAAAACTTGTATAGTGTATAGTGCTATAAGGGGTGTCTGAAGAGGTGCTTACATACGCGACTAGTTACCTCAGCGAAGAAGAAGTCTTGGCTATGCTACGACCGTACACTAGAGCGTGGTTTAAGTCCAAGTACGAGGAGATGACGCCTGTTCAGAGGAAGACTATACCGCTAGTTAAGCGCGGAGCTAACGTACTCGTGTCTAGCCCTACCGGTACTGGCAAAACCCTCGCAGTCTTTCTAGGGATTATTGATAACCTCTACGAGTACTACGAGAAGAACGGGTCTCTGCCGAGCGGAGTCTACGTCGTGTATGTGAGCCCGCTAAGAGCCCTCAACAATGACATGAAGAGAAACCTCCACGAGCCCGTTTCGGGGATTCCCGAGACTGCCCGTAAAATGGGAGTGGAGCTCCCCGAGATAAGAATCGCTGTGAGAACGAGTGATACGAGTCCGCACGAGAAACAGAAAATGGCGAGAAACCCGCCACACATACTAATTACTACGCCCGAAAGCCTCGCCCTCGCACTCAACGCTCCCAGGTTCAGAGAGGCTCTCAGAAATGTACACGTAGTCGTGGTAGACGAGATCCACGAACTGGCTTCTAGTAAGCGCGGGAGTTACTTAGCTCTCAGTATCGAGAGACTTGAAAACCTCGCTCAGAGACCACTCCAGAGAATTGGGCTGAGCGCTACTATAGCGCCTCTCGAAGAAGTCGCGCTCTTCCTTGTTGGCTATAGAGATAGTGGAGAGCCGAGAGACTGCGTAATTGTCGACGCTAGATTTGATAAGAAGATGGATATTCGCGTTAAAGTGCCAATTGTAGACATTGTGCACACCCCCGCTGACGTGATTAACGAGGCCATATACAGGAGCGTTATTGACCTCGTAGAGAAGCACAGAGCTACACTAATATTTACAAACACGAGGAGCTCCACGGAGAGAGTTGTCTTTAAACTGAGAAAAATCATGGAGAGGGAGAAGATACTGGACGTCGACGAGATCGAGGCTCACCACAGTAGTTTAAGCAGAGATCTCAGGCTGGAAATAGAGGAGAAGTTGAAGAGAGGTCAGCTCAGAGCCGTAGTGTGCTCTACTTCGCTAGAGCTGGGAATAGACGTCGGCTACATAGATCTAGTTGTGCTACTTAGTAGCCCAAGGAGCACTACCAGGCTACTTCAGAGAGTGGGCAGGTCTGGACACCACATTAGAGAAGTGAGTAAGGGCTATGTAATAGCTGTTGATAGAGACGACCTCGTCGAGTGCGCTGTTCTCTGCAAGCTAGCAATGGAGAAGAAAATAGATAAAATAAGAATACCCAAAAACCCCCTTGACGTGTTAGCACAACACCTCGTTGGATTAGCCCTCGAGGACAAGTGGCGAATTGAAGACGCGTACAGGCTAGTTAAGAGAACGTATAGTTTCCACACGCTGAGCTACGAAGACTTCTTAAACACGCTACGATACCTAGCGGGTAAGCTCGGCGACTTCTACGAGAACCAGCGCGTGTACTCCAAGATCTGGCTAGACGAGGAGGAGGGGTTATTAGGCAAGAAGAAGTCGACTAGAATAATCTACTACTTGAATAGCGGTGTCATACCAGACGAGAGCAAGGTAAAAGTGTTCACTGCTGATGAGAATTACGTGGGGGATCTCGAAGAGGGGTTCGCGGAGTACCTGACACCCGGAGACCTCTTCGTGCTTGGTGGTCGCGTATACGAGTTCCTGCACAGCAGGGGCTTTGTAGCTGTCGTGAGGAGAGCTGATGGACAGAGACCCACTGTGCCCACGTGGTTTAGTGAAATGCTCCCACTCTCATACGACTCGGCTATTGAAGTTGGCAAGTTCCGGAGGCTAGTAGCCGAGATGCTGAGAGAGAGGGGATTTAGTGAGACTGTAGAGTACTTGATTAGAGAGTACAGGCTGGAGAGGCACGCTGCTGAAGCTATACGTGAGTACATACTGGAGCAGATGGAGTACACGGGTGGACTCGTCCCCTCAGACAAGCTCATTTTAATTGAAGTCTTCGACGAGGACACTAGGAGAAACGTAATTGTGCACTCGCTGTTCGGGAGGAAGGCCAACGAGGCCCTAGCCAGACTCTACGCCTACGTAGTCGGCTCTGAGCTGGGCGTTAACGTCAGGATTACTGTGACAGATAACGGCTTCATGTTAACTCTGCCCGAGAGAATTGACGCCGACTACTTGAAGTTATTCTACTCCATACCAGTTGACAACGCATGGGATATACTAGTGAGAGTTGTCAGGAAAACTGACCTCATAAAGAGGAGGTTTAGACACGTAGCTGTGAGGAGTTTTATGCTACTTAGACGCTACAGGGACACTGAGAAATCTCTACACAAACTACAGGTAAACGCTGAAGAGCTCTTAAAGGCTGTTGAAGAGATCAAGGACTTCCCCGTGTTGAAGGAGACTTACAGGGAGATATTAATGGACTACGTGCACATAGACGAGGCCGTGGAGGTTTTGAGGGCTGTTCAGAGAGGCGATATAGAGGTCAAGCTCATAGGGCCTCTCGACGTGCCCTCACCATTTGCGCACCACATAGTCGTGCACGGCTACAGCGACGTCGTATTAATGGAGGATATGAGGAGACTGCTCGCTAAACTACACGACATGGTCGTCGAGAGAATTAAGTCGAGGCTCGCTACTGCTTCCCAGCCCGCTCAGAGCTAGACTCGCTACTAGGCTTGCTCTTCTCGACGCTGAGGACGCTGTGCAACCTCTTCTCACTTATATTGAAAACAGCTCTGGCTATTTCCCACACGTACTTGTCACTAGGTGTTGCCTTAGGGAATCCCAGTCTTATCACCAGGGCCTTCTTGTAGGCTTCTTTGACCTCTCTGCTCCTCACTTCACCCCTGTATATAGCCTCTGCTAGTCTCAAGCCTATGTAGAACTTCACGTAGTTGACTACTGCTCTCTCCTCCTCCGGTATAGCCTTGAGAACTCCCTGAAGCACATCTCTGAACTCGTCTTCGCTAATAAAGCCTAGTACTAGTTTAGTTAGTGGTATTCGGAGGAGCCTCGCTACTGTATTACTGTCTACTACTCCTGTAGGGGATAGCGAGCGCAATTTCTCTCTCGCCTCTTCATAGTTACCACTCATAATACTGCTCAGGGCGCTCTCGAGCGCCTCTTCTATGTAGAACACTTTTGAGTGTAGTTCGGGGTGTTCTTCGTCTAGCTTGAGCCCGTACTTACTAATAACATACAGTGTAGTCATTTCCTTATCGAATATATCAGGAGGAGTGGCTCTGCCCCTTATTGGCTGAAGGCCGTGCTCTATGTACGCCTTTCTCAAAATCTCCACTGCTGATGCCCTGTCTAACTCGTCTATTCGCCTCGTAAACTCGCTCAGTAGTTTAACTGCTACTTGAATCCTCTTCTTGTAGGGCGATTTCACGCTTCTCCGCCTCGAGTAGCCTCTTGATAATTCTCTTTAACCTCAAATCCAGACTAGTCCTCCCAGTGAACACAAAGAACTTACCACTCCTCCTGCTAAAAACCACCTTTATTGAGGGGATGTTGGCCACGTTCCTCTCAAGCCTCATAAAAACCTCGAACTCGCCTCTCCGCGCTTTGATCTCGCAGTGGGCTACGTAAAAGCCCTCTCTCCTCAAGTACGCCACAACTCTCTCCACAATATACTTAACTGTCTCGGGCTTCAAGCCGCTATCTCCAAGAAAACTTCACTCTAACATAGCCCAGAGACTCGAGCATTTCGAGTATCCAGCCGGCTAGTTGCGTAATGAGTATTTTCTTCACGAGGTCGCAACTAGCCTCGTGACTGTGAATTTCACTGAAAACTCTCAGCGCCAAGTCGCAGTCTACTAGACTACCGTACCTTTCCTCCACTATACTAATAAAGTCTGAGAACCTCGACAGCACACCTCTCTCTACTAGTTCTTTCACTTCTAGTAAGAAGTCTGAACTCGGAATTAGCTTACTGCAGTCTAAATCGCTCTCTCTACACTTCTTCATGTAGTCTACTAGTAGTCTATAGTTCTCGACGAGCTTACCTGTGGATAAAAATGGCTTCTCACTACTAGCGCCCACGAGAGACCACTACTTTATGATCTCTGCTAGCTTAGACTTTATTTCTGCTCTGTACTTGTCCTCCACGTTCTCGTAGAGCACCTTGACAGCTCCGAGGAGGTCACTTATTATTATAGACATCGCCTGGTCCTTCTCGTAGGGGGCCAGCGACTCGATCGCTTTTAGCAAGACCTCGTCACTGGGGTGAGCAGACCTCTTAATGTACTTCCTGACCGCTGTGGGTGTCACTCCTAGTATTTTCGCTAGCTCCGTTAAACTCCTCGTACTGAGCATTAACTCTATTAACTTGTATCTAGCCTCTTTACTCACCCAGTGAACTGGAAACTTACTCGTGGGCTGCCGAGTCGTGGACACTTCTATCACCAAGAGTTTATTCAAAAGCTACTTAACTAGCTGGGAGTTTATAAGATTGATGCAGAGAGGTGTTTTGTCAGAGTGTGGTAGCTAGTGAGGCGGAAATCTATTGTATACAGTGGTAGTGCAGTAGAGGTTGTTGAGTACCCTGCTGTAGTAATATCTGGAGATATTCTAGCTAAAACTCTCTACGTTTACCTAGGAGACCTCGAGAAAGCTCTATACTCGGGGTTAATTCCCCTGACCAAGCCAGTTGTGCTCGGGTCTACTGGTGTCGTCAGGGTAATTGAGGTCTTGAGCGACAGGACCGAGTACACAGGCAAATACTACACTGTCACGCCACTGGGTAAGTGGGGGATACTAAGTGTTACTACTAACGGGATACTCTCAAATTACGCCTCTCTAGACGACTCCTACCTCGAGGAGGAGCTGACTTCACCACAACCACACGACGCTCTAAGACCGCTCTTAAACCACGTAGTGAGCTTGGCTTCCAAGTGTGAGGAGCCCGTTCTCGTTGAGGGCTGCGGCCTCGTGGGGGTCTCCCTGGGAACCCTCCTGGGAGAGGCTAATTTAGAGGTGCAATTATACTGTGAGACCGATAAGAGAAACGCATACACACTAGGACTCGACCCCATATCTCACACTAGTAATTTGAGTAAGAAGTGGAGAACTGTAGTTGTAACTAGTCTGAACGCGGCCTCGAAGTACAGAGTTATGCGCGAACTAGAATACAGCAACTTAGTAATCTCGGCATTCTCGCTAACTGAGTGGATTCCTGTCAGGAGAAACTACACTACTAGAGTCAGCGTTGTGGGTGTTGAGAGAGTTGTTGAAGTAGAGGAGCTCGCCTGGAAGAGTAAAAAAGTGCTGTACAGGCTGAGCAGAGCTATTAAAGTCGTCAGAGCTGGCGACTTAGACTCCGCGAAAGGGCTTATACCACCACGCGGGCTAGGAACTGTGGTTGCTCTTGACTAGCCACTTCTTATTAGCGCCGCGAGTCTCCTCACGCCTTCAACTATTTGTTCGTGTGTCGGGTAGCTGAAACTTATCCTCATACTATTAGCTCCTCGACCATCTACGTGAAAGCTACCCCCGGGCACGTAGGCAACTCCGTACTTCTCAATGGCTACTGGGAGTAGCTTGCCCGCGTCAAACCCCTCTTTGTGCACGTATGCAAACACGAAGAGACCTCCCACAGGCTTAGAATACCACGTGTACTCGGGGAACTCCTCGCCAATGACTTTGAGCATTAAGTCTCTCTTAGCCTTATAGTGTGGTGTTGCGTGGGAAATAACTCTGTCTACAACACCTCTCTTCATGGCCTCTGCTACAATGTACTGTGTTAGGGTCGGCGAGTGCAAGTCTACGTACTGTTTAATGAGCTCAATTCTCCTAATTAAGTCGCTGGGGCCTACTATCCAGCCTATTCTCAGCCCCGGCGCGAGTATCTTGCTAATAGTGCTCACGTATATTACTCTCTCCTCCTCGTCCATGGCCTTGAGAACAGTTTTGTCTACGCTCTCGTCGAAGACGAGGTAGCTGTAGGGGTCGTCTTCTACTACTAGTATATCGTACTTCGAGGCTATTTCTAGTAGGTGTTTTTTGCGCTCTTTAATAAGCGTGACGCCGGAGGGGTTCTGGGCGATTGGCACTGTGTATATGAACTTTACTCTTCTCCGCTCCTCCTCGGGCATGGACTTCAACTTCTCTTCTAGTAGGTGAGTTTTCATGCCTGAGTCGTCTATGTCTACTCCCACTAGTCTCGCGCCGACACTCCTGAATACTCCTATAGCCGCCAAGTAAGATGGGTTCTCAGTTATAACTATGTCTCCCGGGTCGAGCATCGTCCTCGCTATGAGGTCTATAGCTAACTGACTACCAGTAGTTATAATAATGTTCTCGGGGCCGCACTTAACCCCCTTTCTGGCTGCCAAGTAGCTACATACAGTCTCTCTTACCTCCTTAACACCCTTAGTCTCGCTGTACTGTAGGGCGTCGTCGCCGTAGACCTCAATGACCTCTCTCGCTATTTCAGCGAGTTCCGCTCTGGGGAAGAGAGCTGGGTCCGGTATACCCCCCGCGAAGCTAATGACGTTTCTCCTCGCCTTGATAATGGCTAGGAGCTCTCTTATTTCAGAGGCCTTAATACTCCTCGCGAGATTACTATAGTACTTGGAGTAATTGAGCACGCTTACACCGAGTATACTTGATTGGTATATACGGTATATAAGCGTTTATATGAGTGCGGAGAGCTATGGAGATCAATGTAGTCAGGAAGAGAGTGTCCAGGGTATTGTCGCGAACGGCCTACATTTACCCCAGTACTTACAGCGCCATGCTCTCCGGGCTAGCCCCCGACATCGTTTACACGCTGGTGAATAAGTACGAGGAGGTCTACCTCGAGCGGTTTTGCTGCAAGAGCCTCTACGGACCGGAAGAGGAGCCCCGTAGCCTAGAGACCGGGAGCAGACTGAGGGACTTTCCACTAATACTGACATCTCTACACTACGAGCTCGACGCCGTTAACTTAGCTAGGCTCCTACTAGCAGGTGGAGTAGAAGTGCTCTCTCGTGAGAGGAGGAGACACGTGGTTGTAGCGGGAGGCCCAGTAGTGATGGATAACCCGATTCCCTACAGTGACCTAGTAGACGCCTTCATTATCGGCGAGGCCGAGGCAACTCTTCCGAGAGCTGTCGAGTTGTGGCTTGAGTATGGAGACGACAAGAAGAGGTTTCTCGAAGCGCTCTCAGAACTCAGCTACGTCTACGTGCCAGGGTTGACGAGTAGTGCTGTCGTAAAGGAGTACGTGAGGGACTTTAACTCCGCGCCGTATCCAGTGAGGCAAGTCGAGAACACTGAAGTCGAGCCCGTTTACGGTAGGGGGTTTAAGCTGGAAGTCAATAGAGGCTGCCTCTTTCACTGTAGTTTCTGCATTGAGACACGCGTTTTTCAACCCTACCGTGAGCGCGACCTAGGCGCTCTCAAGGCTATAATTGAGGAGGGCTTGAAGTACACTATTAGCGGTAAGAGAGTTATACTCTACTCGCTCTCATACCCCGTGACCGGGGCGCACGTTAAGCTCTTAGAGTACCTCGCGAGTGAGGGGTTCACTGCGTCGCTACCGTCTCTCAGGCTGAGTGCTAGGCTGGTAGAGTCACTAGATCTCATCAAGCAGTTGGGGCAGAGAACACTAACAGTCGCCCCCGAGTCCTTTTCGAGGATACTACACAGTGTCTTCTTCAAGTACACCGGGCTCGTGGACTACGTGCTGGAAGTCATTAAGAGCCTATTAGACGCGGGCTTCAACTTGAAACTCTACTTGATATACGGGGTTAAGGGCGTTGAGGCCGAGGAGTTCTCCCGCGACGCGGAGACGCTTCGAGGAGTAGTGAGGTACGCGAAGAGTAGGGGTAGGAGGGTCTCAGTTGCACTCAACCCACTCGTCCCCAAACCCCGTACGGTGTTTCAGTGGGTGGGTATGCCTAGTAGAGAGGTCTTGGAGTCGCAGTTGAGAGCGTATAGGAGTAGGCTACGAGGAGTCGTCGAGGCGAGACCCTACGACATAGACCTCGCTATTGTCCAGGCTCAGCTGGCACTCGCGGCGAGGCCTATGGGCAAGCTAATACTGCTGTGGGCTACACACGGAGGCGGGCTCTCGGGCTGGAGGAGGGCTATGAGAGAGCTGAGTGGCGAGTTTACAGTGGACTATGTCTTCACCGGCTACAGATACGAAGAGGAGCTCTCGTGGAGTTTTATTAAACTCGACGACGTCTCAGAGAGAGTTACTCGCAGCCAGTACGAGGCCTTCAAGAGGCTAGTGGGGATTGGAGGAACTAGGAGGGCCTAAAGACACCTACTCGCGAGGTCTCGGCGACTCGCTGGAGAGCACTGGTCTAAATGCTATTCCGTAGTAGACTAGGCCTGTTTCGCCCTCTTCACGTATTCTCCTGATAACGGGCTCCATTAGCATTCCAGGTTTCAGCTCGCTGGGCAACACGTCTGTTAGTGGGGCTAGTATCCTGGCTTTGTTCTCTACAGTCTCGAGTATACCTATAATTAGTGGTCTGCGAGCCTCAAACCCCTCCATGACGCTGTATATTACTGTCCAGGTTAGTAGGCGCGCCTTCTCGTTTATCAGCTCTACTTGCTCTACTTCTCTAGACCCGCAGTGCCTACACATACTAGCTGGTGGGTAAAGTGCTACGCCGCACTTCTTGCACTTAGTCGCTACTAGCTTGTATCTGTGAATTCTCGCTCTCCAGAAGGGTGGTATACTGATTCTCACAGCCCACCACCCGCTACTCGATCCTGTGTACTAGTCCGCGGTATTTAGCATACAGGCTGTAGTTAATTAAGTGTCTTCTCTTCAAGTAGTCCTCTACCGTGGGGGCTCTGTACTTCTTCTCCTCTACTCTCTCTGTCACTACTATACTAAACGCGTCTGAGCCCGCGCCACTGCCGAAGGGAGCTACTAGTATCCTCTGCCCGGGCTTAGCTAGTTCTAGAACGCGGGCTAGTCCTATTAGCGCTGAGGAGTTGTAGCTGTTGCCTATATACGGCGTTACGAGCCCCGGTGGCACCTTCTCCTTGGGAAAGCCGAGCATGCGCGCAACTCTCAGCGGGAAAGTCCCGTTCGGCTGGTGGAAGACAGCGTAGTCGAAGTCCTCTGGCCTGAGCCCGGTCTTCTCGAAGAGCGCCTTGACCGCTCCAACTATGTGTTTAAAGTACGCCGGCTCCCCCGTGAAGGCCTCGCCGTGGAGCGGGTACTTGGAGTGGTCTCTACGCCAGAAGTCTGGCGTGTCTGTGATGTACGTGGCGCTGGCCTCGAAGTACGCCGCTGACTCCTCTCTGCTACCTATAACTAGAGCCGTGGCCGCCGAGGACGCTGTGAACTCCAAGACGTCTCCGGGATTAGCCTGAGCAGTGTCACTACCCACTACTAGAGTGTACTTGACGAGCCCCGAGGCGACTACGCCTATACTGGCTCTTATGGCCTCACTAGCCGCTCTACACGCGAACTCCCAGTCAGTGGCCATTGCGCGTGGTGTAGCTCCTATGGCCTCCGCCACAATAGTGGCAGACGGCTTGACGGCGTAGGGCTTACTCTCTGTTCCAAACCACACAGCCCCGATCTCCTTCGGGTTTACACCAGCTCTCAGAAGCGCGTTTCTCGCGGCTTCAATACCCATAGTCACAGCGTCTTCATCCACGCCCGCCACGCTCTTCTCGCTCACACCAAGCTCCTCGGGCTGCTCGGGGTTAAATCCCCACACTTCAACTATTTCTTTTAAACTCAGCCTCCACCTGGGTATGTAAACACCCCAGCCAACTATGCCGACTCTCTCCTCTGGGAGCAAGTGGGGCACCTCGAGGGAGTATAAGAGCCCGCACCTAGTTAATAAGACTTTACGGAGGCCTCGCCGAGAGCGGACGTAATGGAATTAAGTGTAGTTGGGAGGTTCAGGGACGGCAGACTAGTTTACAGAGCCCCTTCACGACTACCCGCGTTTGGCTACATAGCTCTTGGTGTAATTGACAGGGGCACTAACGTCCTCCAGGTGAGGCCCACGACTCTGTGCCCACAGAACTGTGTGTTCTGTAGCGTAGACGCCGGCCCCTACTCTAGGAGTAGGTGGGCTGAGTTTCTAGTCGACCCCGAGCTAATTGTGCGGGGAGTTGAGGGTGCCGTTGCCGTTAAGGGTTGCTGTGTAGAGGCTCTAATAGACACTGTGGGAGACCCGCTAAAATACCCCCACCTCGTTGAGCTTGTTCGGGCGCTGAAGAGCACTGGTGGCATGAGGAGTGTTGCTCTCGAAACGCACGGCATGCTCCTCTCTAAGAGGCTCGTTGACAGACTACACGAGGCTGGTCTCGACAGGGTCAATTTGAGCATAGAGACTCTAAACCAGGAGAAGGCTGTGTACCTCTACGGCACGCGGGCTTACAGCGTTAAGAGAGTAGTAGAGGTCACTGAATACCTGGTCAGAGAGACTAGTATAGACTTGCACGTGACGCCACTGTGGCTTCCGGGTGTTAATGACGAGGACGTAGAGCGAGTACTAGAGTGGGCTTTGAGAATTAGCGCTGGGAAGAAGTGGCCTCCCGTAACAGTACAGAAGTTTATTAGACACAAGTACGGGAGGGGACGCGGCATAAGAGAAGTTTCTTGGAGTGAGTTCTGGCGATTTGAAGAGAGCCTAGAGAAGAGGCTCGGTGTGAAGCTGAGGTGGAGTATGGAGGAGTGGGGTATGCACTACGCTCCACGAGTGAAGCCCCCTGTGTCTAGGGGGGATCTCGTGGAGGTGGCAGTGGTCTCGCGGGGATGGCTCAGAGGGGAGTATCTCGGAGTCTACAATAGAGAGTACTTAGTGGGTGTTTTTGCTAGTAGACAGCACTCTAAGTTACTAGTCGGTAGGAGGTGTATTGTCAGAGTAGTGGGAGATAAAGACGGACTAGTACTAGGAGTAGTTGAAAAGGTCATTTAGAACAGGGCTATTTCTTAGCGTAGAGCCAGCACGCGACGTATCTCCCTGGAGAGACCTCTACGAGTGGGGGCTCTTTACTCGTGCAGAGGCTTCTCAGAGCTGGTTGCTGGTCTAGAACTACACAGCGCGGGTGGAATCTGCAGCCCGGTGGGACGTTAATTGGTGAGGGGACCTCGCCTTTAATGGGTAGTTCCTTAATTACGTGTCTCCTCTTAGGCTCGGGTTCTGGTATTGCCTCGACTAGTGCCCTAGCGTAGGGGTGGGAGGGGTCTTCAACTACTTTTCTAGCATCTCCTATTTCAACTATCTTGCCCAGGTACATTATTGCGAGTCTATTAGAAATGTACCTAGCGAGCGCCAGGTCGTGTGTTATGAAAATGTATGTCAGCCCATACGCTTTCTTCAAGTCCATCATTAACTGGAGTAGCTCTGCTCTCAGAGACACGTCTATCATAGACACCGGCTCGTCTGCTACGACTAGTGAGGGTCTAGTTATTAGAGCTCTCGCTATGACAACCCTCTGCCTCTGACCACCAGACAACATGTGTGGATATCTCTACATAAACTCCTCAGGAGGTGTTAACTTGACGTCTTCTAGTATTTTAGCTACTATTTCTATTCTCTCGTCTCTACTAAGTACTAGTTTGTGTATGTCTAGAGGCTCTTCTAGAATCTCGAATATTGTCCTGCGCGGGTTTAGACTTCCATACGGGTCCTGCCAGATCATTTGAATGTCCTGTCTCAGCGGCTTGTAGTACTTCTCTGGTATAGAGAGTATGTTCACATGGCCGTACTCAGATACTCTATTGTACCCGGGTACAGTAGATATTACTTTACTTATTCTCTCTGACGGCTTGTATATTATTGACCCACTACACTTACAGCTGGAATTAAAACTAGGTGAATATTTCGAATAAGACTTAGAGTTTTCACACCTCCACGTACATCAATCCAGTAGAGACCGTAATTCAGGTTGAAACTGCGTACTCTTAGTCTCAAGGGCCCAGTTAACTGGGTAGTGTAATTAGTTTTAGGCGCTACAACTATACTAGTAGTTCTGACCGTGCCTACTCCGTACTCGTCGAGACTAACAACTAGTTCTCCGCTCTCATTATTGACTACTCTTAATGCTGCTTTTTCGTAGTAGTAGCAGATTACTGCATTCGCATTTAAGTAGTAGTCTCTTATAGAGGTCGTATATTGAAGCTCGTAGCAGCCGTCTTCTCGAGACCTGATAACACTGGGCGTGTACTCCACATTTGTAATGCTCTTGTTCTCGCTAATATACGTGACGTTTAATTTAAGCTTAATACTCATGGGGTTTAACACTCCTCCAAGCTACTCGCTCTGCGAAGATAGTAGTAGAGCTTTAAACACGTCGTAATCGATACTACCCGTGGCGTTGAAGTCTACTAGGTAGTAGTTGTCGAGAGCTCGAGCTGATCGCGAGCCTAACAGCACTCTACCCAGCGCTATACCTACAGAAGTGTTTATGGGATTCCCGCTCTGTGATCTCCAGGGAGTAATCACGCCGAAAACCTCTCCCACAATATACACACTTGTAGCTGTGAAATCAATACTAGCCGAGAAGTGCCCAAGCTGTATTTCTGGGTTTACTACACTAAGTACAGCAGTTACAAGTACACTGACTACTAGTGAAGTAACAGCCGCCTCTTTAAGCCTTTCACGTAGTGTTACGCGCCTTCTCCCCCACTTTCTACTAAACACTCTCTTCAACTTTAACACCCAACCTCGTTGATAGTTGAGTAGGGAAAGGGCGAATTGTTATAAAAAGGGCGACTATATTGCCATGCACTAGTGCGGGGGGTGGGATTTGAACCCACGCAGGCCTACGCCACCGGGTCCTCAACCCGGCCCCTTTGACCAGGCTCGGGCACCCCCGCGCTCTACTCTTCTTTTCACTCATCTCGGGCTTTAAAACTCTTAAATAGAGCTCTCTACGTGACACTCTTAGTGGTGTTGAATTCGTGTACAAGCCTATTAGTCCAGGTGAGTATCACGTATTACACCCGAGACCTGTCTACTTAATTGTAGCGCGTAGTAGTAGTGGTAAGTTAAATGTCATGGCCGCGTCTTGGGTTACACCAGTATCTGATGAGCCGTTCCTAGTCGCTATTTCAGTGTGGAAAGGTAGTTTAATACACCAGTATATTAGAGAGACGGGTGAGTTCACAGTAAATATTCCATCCGAGAAGCACGTGAACATAGTGTTTAAAGCCGGGTCCGTGAGTGGTCGCGGCGTGGACAAGCTAGCTCTACTCGGCTTAAAGACCACGCCGTCTTCAACTATAAACACGCCCGGACTAGAAGACATGCTGGGTTTTCTCGAGTGTAAAGTCGTTAAAGAAATCGACCTGGGCGAGTCAACACTATTTATTGCAGAGGTAAAGGCTATACACGTAAAAGAAGACCTCTACACTAAATACGGCTGGGATCTCTCCAAGGCGAGAATACTCCTACACCACTCTAGAAGAGGATTTACAACGACGAGTAGGCTTATCCTAGCAGAGAAGTAGCGAGATACTTACTGAGAAGTACCCCGAGGAGTATCTTTATAAGCTAAGAGCCAACCATAGTTTAACTGTGAGAATATGCCTCGCGTAAAGACCAGGCTCGTCTCCTGGGAAGAAATTGTAGACTGGTCAATGCACTTAGCCGACATAATTGCGAGAGACGGATACAAGCCAGACATAATTGTGGCCGTTGCGAGAGGCGGCTATGTGCCTGCTAGATTGCTCTGCGATTTTCTCGGCGTAGAGAACCTCCTCAGTGTTCAGAGCCAGCACTGGACAGAGGCCGCTAAGGCTGAGGAGAGGGCTATTCTCAAGTACCCGTATGTAGTAGACGCGAGGGGGCTGAGGGTGCTCGTCGTAGACGACATAGTAGATACTGGCGAGACTCTAATGCTCGCTAGAGACCACATTAGAGATAGCTGGAAGCCCCTGGAAGTAAAGACAGCCGCGCTCCAGTGGATTAGTCCCGTTGCTAAGTTCAAACCAGACTACTACTACATAGAAGTCAAAGAGTGGGTGTGGTTTCAATACCCGTGGACGAGGTTAGAGGACACTTACCAGTTCATTAAGAGAATGATCACCGGGACGTACAAGGAGACGGGCAAAACGGAGTGGACTTACAACGAGATCCTCGGCGCCTTCAAAGAGTGGTACGGTATTGATGTCGGAGATGTCTACTACACGAGAGCACTAAGAGTGCTAGTAGAGAAGAATATTTTAAAGTACGACGAGACTAGAGAGGTCTACAAGCTCGTGGTGTAGCGCCGTGCTCGTACCGCCCCAGCTTAAAGCTGAGATAGGAATTATCGGTGGTAGTGGCCTCTACGAGCTACCGGGTATAGAAAACATCAGAGAAATAAAAGTATACACTCCCTACGGTATGCCTAGTGACAACATAGTTGTAGGAGAACTCGGAGGGAGAAGAGTAGCTTTTCTAGCTAGACATGGACGGGGTCACAGAATACCACCACACAGAGTCAACTACAGAGCCAACATCTGGGCTTTAAAGGCACTGGGAGTGAAGTGGATACTAGCCGTCTCCGCCGTGGGTAGTCTCAGAGAAGACTACAGACCAGGAGACTTCGTGGTCCCAGACCAGTTTATAGACATGACTAAGGGTATTAGAGCTCACACTTTCTTCGAGGGTGGAGTAGTGGCGCACGTGAGTATGGCTGATCCCTTCTGCGAGCATTTGAGAAAAGTAATTCTAAAAGCCGCCTCAGAGTTTCCAGATATAAGAATTCACAGTAGAGGAACTTATGTGTGTATTGAGGGCCCCCGCTTCAGTACTAGAGCTGAGAGTAGAGTGTGGAAAGAGGTCTTTAAGGCTGACATTATAGGCATGACACTAGTACCAGAAATAAACCTGGCCTGTGAAGCCCAGATATGCTATGCTACAATAGCAATGATAACTGACTACGACGTGTGGGCCGAGAAACCAGTTACAGCCGAAGAGGTTATGAGGACTATGAGCGAGAACATCACTAAAGTAAAGAAGCTAATACCCAGAATAGTAGAGCTACTACCCAGTGAGCCGGATGAGAGAGAATGCAGTTGTTGCAAAAGCTTAGAGACAGCACTTGTCTAGAACAAGCTGGGAGAGCGCTGCTGAGAGTAGAAGAGAAGGCGAGAGAGTACTCTGAGCTAATTGAGAGTTTTTTAAATCAAGTTAGTGGAGACCTCTACGCTACTTATACCGGTCTAGGCTACTTACCAGCTAGTGTGCTGTACTGGTACTCAAATGTGATGTCGAGTAGTCTAAAGTGCGTAATTGGAGAAGTAGAGGAGATTGCTCTTCACCTACTGCCCTACCGGGAGAAGGGATCGCTGATTATTTTCAGCGTGGAGGAGTACTCTAAACTGATCTCCGCTCTACAGGCAATTAGACTTCTCGACTATAAATACTTAGCCTTCGCGCTCACGCCGCCAGATGAAAGGTTACGTGCGCTGTTAAAGCATTACAACGTCAGTACTTATGGTGCTAGTAATCTCGTAGAGGCCTCACTCCTAATGAGCCTCGCAGTCTTCCACGCACTCGCAAAGAGATATAAGAATCACTTACAGAGCCGAGGTTTAAGACTTGCAAAGCACAGCGAGGAGGGCTTTACTCCCGTGCTCAGCTCACTAGTAGAGAGCTACAGAGGCGTTTTAGAGGAAGTAGCAGAGTCGAGAGAGCTTGTAACTGTAACTTCGAGTAAGTTCCTCGAGCCAGCTACGTTGACACTAGTCCACGCGCTTAGAAAACACGATTTACTAGTGTACTACACGCCACTAGAATTCGCTGAGAGAGCAGAGAGGACTCTACTAGTCTCTTCTAGCGTTGAAGAGCGAATTAGAAGAGAGTTCAAGTCAAAAACCACTCATCCAGTTCTAGATCTAGTCTTAAATACAGACCCCCTCGAAGCCGGAATTTACATAGCAATGCTCTCATACTACTTGCTCGCTCCGTGCGGTAATATTAATTAGTAACGTAGTAGTAGAGCCGTGTAGCGTCTACTTTATTAGGTACCTGGAGACCAGCTTGTACGTGGTGAGAAAAAATGAAACTGACGAGGAGAAGACTAGTGTTGCTACAAGTACTACTTGCAGTTACCGTAGCTTTACTTGTCGCCTCGCCTAGTAACATCATTAGTGTCGGCGTGTGTCTAGTCCTCTATACTATTGTACTAGTTGCGCTCTTCTCTCACTGCGAAAAAACTGGGAGTATTAGAGAGCTCCAGGGAGTTTTACTAATAGCAGTGCTCTCAATGTCTATAGGTGCCTTTATAGGTCTACTAGCCTCGTGGACGCTGCTTTCTGCACTAACGGCTACATCCATCATCCTATTAGTGCTAGTGTATTCTCTTTTCCTGACTAGGTGACGCGTGTGAGAATAGCTGTAATAGAGTATAGGAGTACGCCCCCCAAAAGCGCTCTAGAACTACTTGAAGCTATTGAGAGGAGAAATCACACACCTGTATACCTGAGAACACACTTACTCGACGCCTTAATTACTAGTGCGGGGCTGAGTATTTACCATGGCAGAGAGGAAGTCAATGTAGACGCCGCCATACTGAGAAATATCGGGTTCTTTTTGAGCTTAGAAGTCTTCGTGAAGAGACTCGGCGTACTAGAAGCACTAGCTCAGAAAGTACCAGTCGTGAATAATCCGGCAGCGTCTTTTATAGCTCGAGATAAGTGGAGGTGCCTCCTCAGACTACGCGCGAGTGGAATACCTGTGCCAGAGACGCTCATAACCGAGAATCCCTTTACGGCTATGAAATTCGTGACTACTAAGAAGAAGACCGTGTTAAAGCCGCTCATGGGGAGTCTAGGTCTCGGGAGTACTCTAGTAAGTGATCCTGACACGGCATTTAGCATTACCAGGAGCCTGAAGAACATAGGCATACCCAGTTACTACCAGGTGTATTTAGAGAAGCCCGGTTACGACTACAGAGTTTTCGTTGTGGGAGACCGAGTAATAGGCGCTATGAAGAGAGTTAGTAGTCACTGGAAGACTAATATAGCTCAAGGAGCTCAGGGTGTAGCTGTTAAAATTGAAGAAGAACCCGAAGTCTACGAGCTCGCGTTAAGAGCGACAAAAGTACTTGGACTAGAATATGCTGGTGTAGACATAGCCTACGATAGTGTCACGGGAAAGTACTTTGTACTTGAAGTAAACGCGTTTCCACACTGGGAGGGTTTAAGGAGAGCAACTGGTATAAATCCCCCCGACTACATAGTTGAACACGTTGTTAACAGAGTAAAGCGTTAATTCAAGAGAAGCGAGTTAAATACGGAGTTGCGGCTTAAAGTAAAATAGTAGTGATGAGTAGTAAACCGGCGGACTCCATGAAGAAGAGCTCTCAGACTGACAGCTCGCATAATTAGCTCACACATTCAACAGCGCCCGGTGGTGTTACCTGGCCGCTTTCTCTATATACAGTTACGAGGAGATCGTTAAGGAGGGTCTCGCCGAGATAATTGTGCCGCGAATAGAGCTTTACAGAAGAGAAGATGGGGGCATAGAGCCGGCCTGGATGCCCGTGTTTTATAATCCACACGCTGTAGTAAGCAGAGACTTAACAGTGCTCTTCTTGAAGGCCACTATTAGTAAGCGTGACTTTTTCTTCGTAGACTTGCTAGCAGGTACTGGTATACGAGGTATTAGAGTGGGCTTGGAAGCCGGTGGTCGTGGTATTCTCAACGACATTGATCCCAGGGCTTACTACTACATTAAGAGAAATATCTTGCTAAACAAATTAGAGGGTTCATTAGAAGCGTTTAATCAAGAGGCAAATACTCTACTAAATATGCTCGTATTCTCGGGAGTGCTAGTAGACTACGTTGACGTTGACCCCTACGGCTCTCCAGCGCCATTCATAGACTCCGTATTCAAACCCCTCGCTAAGAGCGCTTACATAGGTTTAACCGCAACCGACTTAGCGCCCTTATCGTGCACACACCCCCACAAAACACTTACTAGGTATTGGGATAAGTGCGTTAAAGTGGACTTTGACAAAGAGTACGCACTCAGACTACTAATAGCAAATGTCGCGATGAGAGCCGCCGCGCTCGGTTACGCTCTAAAACCCCTGTTATCAGTGGTTCATAGACACTACATAAGAGTGTTCTTTGCTGCCAATAGGAGCTACAATAAGGCTTATAGAGTGCTTGACGAGTGTTTGGGCTACATATGGTACTGCGCAGACACTCTTGAACGCGGCTATATTAAAGACGTTCACGACACTCCACTCTGTAGTAGTGGGCGAAAACCCACTGTACTGAGGAGAACCTGGATATGTAGCACTAGTAGTAGTGAAGTCGTCGCTGAAGTACTCAATAAGGCTAGAGAGGCTGGCTTTATTCACCCAGATACTACTAGAATTCTCGAAGCTCTAAACGCTGAAGTAGAGATCAGTGCACCATATACAAGGCTAGACAAGCTCTGTGGTGCTTTAAAAGTTAATATGCCGAAAATAAGCGTGCTCATTAGTAGACTTCGAGAAGTAGGCTTTAAAGCCACGAGAACACACATGGAGGTGAGAGGTTTAAGAACTAATGCGCCTTTCGAGGAGCTAAGGAAAATCCTTCTCGACCTAGCTCAGAGAGAGGCTAATTCGAGGTAGCACGTTCACTTGAACTTCTCGCGGGCCTCCTCTCCTAGAGGATTAGCTATTTATTCTCTCTGTTCTAGAAGAATTAGTAGTCGAGCTCTATAGGTGTGAGTTGTGAGTGAAGATCTTAGAAGCAGGATCTCGGGAATTATAAGTAGGAACTCTATTGAGTCCAGTGAAGGCGTAATTGTGAGCATAAGGGTCGAGGAAAGCGATGAAGAGGGCCTCTTTATCGAGGGCGATGAGCTAGTGTACAGAACCCCACTTACAACTGGATCTGGGAGAGAGAACGCCGCGCTAATCGGATTTCTTGCGAGAACTCTAAAAGTACCGTCTTCGAGAATAGATATCGTCTACGGTGCACGAGAGCGAGTGAAACGGGTGCTGATTTCAGATATTAGTCTAGATGAGCTTGCGAGGAGGTTAATAAGAGTAATTAGGCTTGTTTAACTTCGCGCAGAACTTCGGGAGGTAGTGTTCTCCTGTAGCCCTCTCTGTTTTCAAGTGTTAGTACAACTTTCTTAGCAGTAGCGAGCTCGGAGAGGATTTCCCGGTCACTTAAATTGTAGTGAACGACGAGAATTAAGTGCTTATCCGACCTTAAGAGCTCTAGTAACATAGGCTTAAAGACAGGTAGTTTGAGCTCCATAGGTCCCACCTCATCTATACCCACTACTGACGTCTCACTCATAGCCCTATTCAGAGCTCTCTCTACAAGCTGCGATGCCTCTTCTACAACTACGCCATAAGACCCTACTCTAACTGGGCTAGGGTAGTCTCTCCTAGCAAGCCACGCCTCCTCGCCAGTTAGCAGGTCCACGAGTTTAAATCCAATTCTTCTCCCCTCAACTCTGACTTCTGGAGCCATTACTCCCCCGACGGGGATGTCGTGCTCTCTCAGAGTAGATATAATAGTGCTGAAGAGCGTTGACTTGCCTACTCCAGGTCTACCCGTAATTACTAGTCGTAGTGATCTCAACTAATTACATCCCTCTTAGCCAGAGCGCTCTCCACGTGCTTTATGTCCGCGTGAGATTTTATTACAATAAGAGGTGTGTTCACAAGATCAGCTATTTTCTCCGCATTTTCAATTTTACTCCTCACTAAGGGGCTACTCGTGAAGGTCGCCTTAGTTATAGCTATAGTCAAGTTCTCGTTCTTTACAACTATATCTACTGGTGTCCTGTTAAAACGTAAGAATATCTTGTTAAACTTAGATGCCAGTCTCCACAGAGACCTCTCGATCTTATCACGCGGAGCATCACTAGTAGTGATCTCGACTTGAACAGTCACGGTTTGACTAGTTATGTCTAGCTCTTCAAATATATCCTCGCCCAGGAGCTCTGCTAGTAACAAACCCTTGTCTAGTGGCACTAGGAGATCTCCGCGTTCATATAGATATATTGCCTTTTTAGTGACTTTTAGTAGCTCGGCGAGCTCGCTTCTAGAATAGCCGTACTCTCTCAGTTTCTCACGAAATACTCTGCTGTTTATTTTTAAGAAGTAGTTGCCTTTGCGGTACATGACTATGGGCTTCTCACTCCCGGATATACTCTTCTCAAGCGTCTTCACAGTCAAGATTACTATTCCATATTTCTCATACAAAACATCGTCTTCTAGACTGCCGTCCCCGTCTCTGAGGGCTACTAGCAACGGCACTGAGCTGTACGCTTTAATACTCTTCTTTAAATCACCCAGCTCGATCTTGCTAATTCTCCTAAGGTCTTCCACTACCTTAATTACCAGGGGTTTAGAGCCTGTTTTATACGCTATAATGTCGAATCCTCTACTTTCCGGAGGGTAGTAGATAGTCTCGGCTACGAAGCCGGCTCCTTTAAGCGCGGAGAGAGTCTCTCCTACCAGCTCCTCCGCGCTGTTATCTCCACTCATACCTGTTTTGCCTGTGTGAAAATACTCCTATTGCAAAAATTTTACTTTAATGCACTTTAATGCCTAAAACCCGTCCTGTTCCTACTCTCTCACTTTCTCCTAGTATAACGGGCTAGTATCATTGCGTGGTCTTTGTCGTAAGGTTCTAGGTGAACTACGTCTATTATTTCAGAGCCCCTCTCTTTCAGCGTGTTAATCTCTCTCTTGTATATTTCGCTGGGCTCTTTAGTCACGTCTATACTTCTAGCTTTAATTGCGAGTAGCAAATACCCCGAGTCTTTGAGGAAAATATCAGCGTTATCGGCGACTATGACCGCCTGTTCTGGCTGTGCTATGTCAGCGTAGATTCCGTCTACTACTTCAACTATGTGTCTATAGTCTAGCGGCTTTCTAGCATCAGCTAGTATTGGGTACAGGTTTTTCCTCACATCGGCAACCATAATGAACTCTCTCATAACTCTAGGCGCTACGTCAACCCCATATATTCTGCCGCGAAGACCTACTATATCGGAGATGTGGCTAGCAGTGGTGCCAGAAGCCACGCCTAAGTAGAGAATTCTATCCCCTTCTCTAATCGGCTGATCAGCTAGGCCTTTTAACAGAGCTCCCGCGAGTTTGCTTCTATATGGATTCCACTCACGGTACTCGACATTATTGTACTTAAAGAGCCTCTCACCGTACACTCTATGACCGGGCACTAAGTTCTTTGTCGCGAGCCTCGTTGTTCCATCTTCTAGTTCAACTACGTAGACGCCAAAGTACTTCTCATGAGGCTTTATTGAGACAACGCTACTCACTCAGCTTCACCTAGACTTCTCTTTTCCACCCTCCTTATCTTTCTTCCTCTTCTTCTCCTCTGTTTTAGCTTTTTCTACTCTTGGTGGTGGTTTAGGATAGAGTTTCTTGACTTCCTCTACCCTCTGCTGGAACTCCGCTACTAGCTTGTCTCCAACAAATCTGCCAGTGAAGAAGTCTACTTTAGCTGCAATTGCCAATTTCGCGGCTAGAGCTCTAGCTATTTTACCTCTCTGCCACCTAGGAGACTTGTGTATAGCTGGGTGCTGAAAGATAACTCCGTGTTTCGGCGGCTTACCACCCGTTCTCAGAGCTCTAAACAGGGCTTTCTCTGCACCTAAAACTTGTATTGTACTAGCTGGCAACTTAGCCATTTTTTCTAGTCCACCGGCGAGACTGAGAAGCCTGGCACCCAGCTTGGGTCCAACTAGTGCTGTTATATTCGGAGCTACTTCCTTCATAACAGTCTCAATATAGTCTTCTAGAGTGCCTCTGAGTCTGTAGAGGTCTAGTATTATTCCCGCTAAGACCTTAATGTAGTTTATGTCAAAGTCGCTCAGCTCAGCTCCAATACTAGTAGAGGCCGCCGATGCTACTTTCTCGGCGAGTTCTTCGGGGACTTCTAGTTTACGGAGATTCTCCTTTGTAAAGTTCACCCTGTCATTAAGTTCGTAGACTAGTTTAGCGTATAGCATGTGGTCTCGTACAAGCTCATCTAGTTCCGGGAAGTGGAGACTATACCACTCTCTCAGTCTAGCCACGTAGAGATTTATCGTCTTGTCAATATCGTCAATCGCTCTAATAGCCTGAACAGCCAACATGTCTCTCTTCTGAGCCGCTCTCCTTAATTTTCTCCTAGTCCACTCTAGTGCTATCTCGTGTAATTTCGCAAAATACTCCTCGAGAGATGGAGCAAATCCGTACTTAACAGCTAGTTCAGGTAATTTCTCTTTAACACGCAGTATCTGTATAGAGATGGGATCAACTATCGAAGAAAGCCCCTGAGACGCCGCGGCCTTAGCTACCGAGTAAGACTCTGCTACTACGACGCCGACTCCTTTCTCCTTCAATTTACTTATTATCTCTGCAACTTGAGGGGTTACATCTCCCCTCTCAATGCTAATAATGTACTCGACGAGATCGTCTAGTCTCGAAGGACTTGGAACAAACTCCACTATCTCTCCATTTTCATCTACGGCTATTACTCCTATAACAGTCTCTGCCAAGTAGACTCTATTAGGCATAATTACCAGCCTTAGTAGGGATAGTGGAACAGGTGTTTAAATATCCCTTGTCTCTAATTTCTAAATGAGTAGCGCGGTGACACACATGCCAACCCACGGATCACTAACAAAAGCCGGTAAAGTCAGAAGTGCGACGCCAAAAATACCACCTAAACCGAAAAAGAACAAGCCTCCAAGAGTGAGAAATAGAGTAGAGTACTTTAGGAGATTTGTCGTTAAGCGAGAAGAAACCCCACTACCTGTAACTCAGTAAATGAATCTTCAATTCAACTCCTTAGACCATTTGCCCCTCTTCTGTGCTCTTAGGGCCGTGTAGAAGTCATTATATATTCCCTCTACTCTAAACATAGACCGGTAATTAGTAATGATAGTCTACTATGGTTACACGGGTCCCCTGGCAGAGCTCTTAGCAAGTAGGAATATCAAGCCTGGCGACCTGGTCGCTGTGACTTTAAAGGACGGTACTTTACTGCGCGGCCTCTTAATGCCTAGACCAGAGCTCTATAGTGAACAACAGGTTCTCGTAATTAAACTAGAAAACGGCTACAATATTGGAATTAAGCTAGAGAGAGTTCTCGATATTCAATTGACAGAGACTAGAGTAGCCAGAGCTCAGCAAGCCGCTCGCAAGCTAGTGAGTGAGAAGAGCGCGCCGAGAGTGACACTCATAAGTACTGGCGGGACAATAGCGTCTAAAGTAGACTATGAAACGGGAGCCGTAACACCAGCGCTTACTACTGAAGAAATACTCGAGTGGATACCTGAACTAGAAGAGATTGCCGTGATCAGCGCTAGAGAGCTCATGAGTATTTTTAGCGAAGATATGGAGCCACGCCACTGGGAGCGGATAGTTGAGAGTATCTACAGAGAAATGCTGAGCGGCGTTAGCGGAGTTGTTGTTGCGCACGGAACTGACACCATGACGTACACTGCATCCGCGCTGGCCTTTGCTATACAGGACAAGCCCGTGCCAGTAGTATTCGTGGGGTCGCAGAGAAGTAGCGATAGACCCAGTACGGACGCCGTCTTTAATTTAATATCAGCCTTTCTCGTGGCCTCTAAAGCTCCATTTGCCGAGTCGGTTATCACAATGCACGCAACCCCCTCAGACCCCTACACACTTGTACATAGAGGAGTTAAAGCGAGAAAAATGCACACTAGTAGAAGAGATGCTTTCCAGTCAATAAACGATAAGCCAATAGCACTCGTAGACCCACTTAAGCGCGAAATTAGAGTTATAGGTAGAATACTCGAGTACAGAGATTCTTCGAAAACACCTGTTCTAAGGAACAAGTTTGACGATAGAGTAGCCCTCGTGAAGGCCTACCCGGGAGTACAGGAGGAGATAATAGACTTCCTCGTAGACAAGGGCTTCCACGGAATTGTAATCGAGGGTACAGGTCTGGGGCACATAGCTAATAGAGTTATAAACTCAATTAAGAGAGCTGTTGAGAGCGGTATTCCCGTTGTAATGACTAGTCAGTGCCTCTTTGGGCGTGTAAACATGAACGTGTATAGTACTGGGCGTAGACTACTAGAAGCGGGTGTTATACCCGGAGGAGATATGCTTCCCGAGGTGGCTTATGTCAAATTGTCCTGGATTCTCGGCTCAATTACACGCGATGCGAGTGAAGTCAAGGAGTGGATTACAAGGAACATTGCTGGAGAGCTAAATGAGAGACACTCACTAGACCTCTATCCGAGGTGGGTGTATGAGTAGTGAGGGTATAGATTACAGAGTACTCGGCTTGAAAGTAGGTCTGGAGATTCACGTTCAGTTAAACACTAGGAGAAAACTGTTCTGTCCGTGCCCCACGAGGCTTTCTACGAATTATAGTAGTGAGCTAGACAGGTATCTTAGACCTGCTAGAAGTGAGGTTGGAGAGGTAGACCCTGCTGCTATGTTAGAGTGGAGTAGAAAGAAGAAGTACCGCTATCTCGTATCCGGAGAGGAGTCCTGCCTCGTAGAGGCTGACGAGGAACCACCACACTTCATAGACAGAGAGTCACTACTAGTAGCTCTAGCTATCGCTAAGGCCTTGAACATGAAGATAGTAGACGAGATACACGCTATGAGGAAAATAGTCATTGATGGTAGTAACGTGAGCGGTTTTCAGAGAACTGCTCTTATCGCGCTCAACGGGCACATCAGAGTAGACGATAAAGTAATAGGTGTGCAGACGCTGTGCCTAGAAGAGGACGCCGCTAGAAAAGTAGAAGAGAGTGAAGTAGAGTCTGTTTACGTACTGGATAGGCTTGGAATACCCCTTGTCGAAATAGCCACCGCTCCAGATATAGATACTCCTGAATTAGCCCTCAGAACAGCTCTCAAAATCGGGCAGTTAGTGAGGTTGACTGGTAAGGCTAAGTGGGGTCTCGGAACTATAAGACAAGACATTAATGTCAGCATTGCGGGTGGCGCTAAAACAGAGATCAAGGGTATTCAACACCTCTACATGATACCATTAGCTGTGGAGTATGAAGTTAAAAGGCAAATAGAGCTACTCAGAATTCGCGACGAGTTAAAGGCGAGAGGGCTAACTCCCGAGAACATAAAGCCCGAGGTGGTAGACGTCACTGAAGTCTTCGAGAACACTTCATCTAAAGTCTTAAAGAGAGCTCTTGAAAAGGGCGGAGTAGTCCTGGCACTTGTACTGCCAGGTTTTAAGGGCATTCTCTCGTGGAGCACTCAGCCTGGTAGGAGATTCGGAACCGAGCTGAGTGACTACGCTAAGGCGTGGGGAGGTGTTGGGGGTATTTTCCACACAGACGAGTTGCCTGGATATGGAATTTCTGAAAGCGAGGTTTCAAAACTCTACTCTGCTACAGGCGCTGATAGCTCGAGAGATGCTATTGTAATAGTAGCCGATGAGGAGGAGAAAGCGAAAAAGGCCTTAATAGCCGTGGCTGAGAGGGCTAAGTACGCTATTATCGGCATACCAGAAGAGACCAGAGCTGCTAATCCAGACGGCACAACAAGGTATATGAGGCCGAGGCCCGGAGCCGCGCGCATGTATCCTGAAACCGACATACCACCTGTTCTAGTAACAGATGACATTCTGGAGGAGGCCTCAAGGTACATGCCCGAGCACCCAGACATTAAATATAAGCATCTAGTAGAAGAACACGGGCTCAGTGGCGGGCTAGCGCGAGCGCTACTAAATGACCTCATGCTCGACTTCTACGAGTACCTAGCTGAGAAGTACGGAGATAAGGTGCCCTGCTCAGTTATAGCCTCTATACTCGTTAATACCATACCAATGCTTAGAAGAGAAGGGGTGCCTGTTGAGAACCTGAGCGAAGACGCGATCGAAGATGTAGTGAAACTAGTAGCTGAGGGCGTCGTGGCAAAAGAAGCCGTGCCGGACCTCTTAGCCTACATGGCTAAAAACCCCGGTGTGCACGCTATTGACGCTGTAAACGCGCTTAGAGTGAAGAAAATAAGCGCGAATGACCTGGATGACTTAATAGTGAACACTATTGAGAGACTTAAAACCAGGCTACTTGAGAAGAGAGATAAAGCATTTAACATAGTAATGGGAGAAGTCATGAAAACCGTGCGGGGAAGTGTAGACGGCAAGCTCGTAGCTGAACGCGTAAAGTTGAAGTTAAAAGAGGTGCTAGGTATAGAATAGCATGGCGATGAGGAGTACCTCCGGCAATGAGCAGTGATTTAAAGGCATTATACCGAGCAGTAGTAGTGAGTAAACGGTTTTAGAACCTGTGACTGGGCACGAGCGTACTGACTCCCCCACGTGAGCTTTTATGCAGGGAGACCTTGAGGGTGTTTTTAAACTAGCACTTGAAGTCTCTAATAGTGCTAGCAACTTTAAGTCACTACTGGCAGAGTCGCTAGCTACTGTGAATACTCCTCCACGTGGTGGAGAGACTCTTCAACCAGGCATTGTTGTCTTGCCTAAGGCGCCGTGTCTCATGTTTATAGGTGATCTACACGGCGACATTTTATCAGCTTACAACGTACTTAAATCTGTGTGGAGTAAATTCGCAGAGGATCATTGCACCATGGTATTTCTTGGCGATTACGTTGACAGAGGTGATCACCAGCTAGAAACACTCGCACTAGTCCTCCTCTTAAAGAAACACTACCCCGGCAGAGTAGTCCTACTGCGCGGTAATCACGAGCCCCCTGAGTGGCTAATACCCTACCCCCACGACTACCCTTATTACTTGGCAGGTCGATTCGGCTCTGAGTGGCGGGAGCTCTACTCTCTCTCATTAAACCTGTTTGACAACATGCCGGTAGTAGCTGTTCTTGAGGGGTCCCTCGTGGCTCTACACGGAGGTCCTCCGCGAAGAGTACTGAGTAGTAGTAATTGGCGCGAGGCCTTCGAAGCCGGGAGAGACTCCTTTACAAGGAACGTACTAGAGGACATTCTATGGAGCGATCCCATAGAGAGCGACTTGGAGTACACGGAGTCACCCAGAGGAGCCGGTGTTCTATTTGGGCGCAGAATAACTGAGAAGACCATGCAGCTCATTAGAGGCAAGTACATCATTAGGGGTCACGAGGCCGTTAACGGCGTAGAAACCCGCCACGAGGGGCGAGTATTTACAGTATTCACGGCAAGTACTGTTTACGGCGTGACATGTGCAGGCGTTCTAGAGCTTACATATAGTGTTCTCGAAGAAACATATAAGCCCACAACACTGTGTGTGGAACCCCGTCTTTCGAGTTTTTAATAACCCGTCACTGCGTGAATTATTACGTGTGAAGGACAATGAGAAGTCAGTACAAGCGCAAACTAGCAGATTACGTTGACAGTGTAGTGGGAGACATAGTTGACGAGCTTGTTAATAAATACTATAGTGACAAAATAGAGGGATATCAAGATTACGAGAAGCTTCTATACAACATTGCAAGAGAGATCAAGAATGAAGTGCTGCGCGGAAAGGGCACTATAAACGACATAGTAGTGTATCTGGAGAGCCTCCGCTCAAAGCGAAATGTTGCTAATCTAATTCTGAGCTACCTTATAGGCAAAATACTAAACAAGGAGGAGTAGAGACCTCTGTACTGTGATTTAAGTTCCTTAGCTACATAGTCGCTTTATTAAACCAGATATCTACATAGTAGTCTGGGGGTTATCTATTCCTAGGAGGCGAAAAGCTACTAGTAGTGAGACTAGTACTGAACAGGCGAGCGAACAAGTTGTTAAGAGAAGACGTGGTAGGAGTAGGAAGTCTACAGAGATTTCCACAGAGACCGCTGAAAACTCAAAAAGCCGAGTTCAAGTATCAAAGAGAAGGACTAGTAGGACAAGTAGTTCAGCTATTGATAGACTAGTCGAGGAGTTATACGACTCTATGTGTGCGCTTCTCTCAATAACAAGCGACTTAGACATACCAGTAGAAGTCTCTAAGCAAATAGTGAGAGACGTAGTTGAGATGATAGCGTCTGAGTATAGTAGTAGGCCTAGCGCTGAGACTGTTCTAAAGAAAGCTAAGCGAAATCTCCCTGCTCTCCTCGAGTACACCGTGTCAAAACTACTTGAACACGTAAAGAAGCCTACTCCGCAACAATTAGAATACATAGTTCTACACGGCTCAAAAGCTATCTTACCGGAAATCGAGAAGCTCTATAAACTAGCACTGCTATATAATAGGCGAGACCTAATCGACCAGCTCAAGTACATCTGGAACACTTACGGCCCCAAGGGCATGGTAAAGTGCCCTAAGTGCGGGTTTAATGCTATTACGCCTGATAATTCGTGTCATATTTGCGGCCATGTTGCAACAGAGGACTACATTAGGAAGGCTCTAGGCTTCGACGAGAAATTTGAATTATATGTGGAGACAGCTAGTGTAGCTGAGTTGAATGAGGTCTTGAAGTACGGCTACGTCTTGATAGGTGAAAAGGGGGTCTACTACCCGAGATCTCCACGAGCTAGGCTTGAAAACCCCATTCTCTATGTTGTACACTTGACTTCAAACGAGGTCTCGAGGATCATCGAAGAGGTAAACTCACGTGAACTCCAAGTGTAGTTGTATAGTTAGACTCTCAGGTTGATATTACGCTTATTAAACACCTCTCTAATACCCCTCCTCAAGACTTTTACGTTTAATTCAACAGTACTTAGACACCCGACCTGCTCAAATACCACTTCTCCTTTGTAATACACTCTTATAGTAGGAGTTCTGTAAATTCCTAGTCCAATTTCAGGGTGTTCTTTTACATTGACTTTACACACGAGAATTCTCTGGTCAATTACTCTCTCCAAGTTCTTTAAAGACTCGTGAAAAACAAGACCTTCATCGCTATTAGGCTCGTAAAAGCCTATTAACACAGCCTCGTTTCCAGTTAAAGCCCTGATAAACTCCTCCTTGCTCTTTAACTCGTACATTGCAGATCATTCCTATAATCCTGCACTTCACACTTGAAATTTTAGTAGCTTCTAGCTAAAAAATCATAGGTTATCACATTTGCTAGGTGGAGATCGCTACGAGCATTTCGTAAACTCCAGCTAACAGTTCTTGAAAATATTTACATAGTTATGTGAAAAAAGCTTATATAGAAGTCTCCTAAATATCCTCTAGAGGCTCGTGAAGAGGGTATTAGCATGGCCCTGTACGGTATACCTGTACTAATACTAAAAGAGGGAACGAAGAGAACTGTTGGGCGAGACGCTCTACGAGCAAATATAGCTGCCGCTAAAGCTCTTGCTGAAGTTCTCAAGACGAGTCTAGGTCCACGTGGACTTGACAAAATGCTTGTTGACAGCTTTGGAGACATAACTGTTACAAATGACGGTGCTACTATACTAAAGGAAATGGAAGTACAGCACCCAGCTGCTAAACTACTAGTAGAAGTTGCTAAGGCTCAGGATGCTGAAGTAGGAGACGGCACTACAAGCGCTGTTGTACTAGCTGGTACACTTCTAGCTAAGGCCGAGGAGCTACTAGATCAAGATATACACCCGAGCATTATTATCGAGGGCTATACTAAGGCTCTTCGCGAAGCTTTGAGAATACTAAGAGAGATCGCTGTGCCGGTTAATGTCGAGGACCGAAACGAGCTGAGAAAAGTAGTGAGAACTGCTATTGCGAGTAAGTACATTGGCGGTGATATTGTATCAAACAAGCTCACAGAAATAGCCATTGACGCCGCTCTCGCTGTTTCGGAGAAGAAGCCAGATGGAACAAGAGAGTTTAGAGTTGACGACGTTAAAATAGAGAAGAAGAAGGGAGGCAACGTTCTCGACACTCAGCTAGTTTACGGCATCGTAATAGACAAGGAAGTCGTACACCCCGGCATGCCTAGGAGAGTTGAAAACGCTAAAATAGCTCTACTCGACGCTGCCCTCGAAGTCGAGAAACCAGAGATAACAGCCAAGATAAACATCACAAGCCCAGAGATGATAAAGGCGTTCCTAGATGAAGAGGCGAGAATACTAAAAGAAATGGTTGACAAAATAGCTGAGGTCGGCGCCAACGTAGTGATATGCCAGAAGGGCATTGATGAGGTTGCTCAGCACTTCCTCGCTAAGAAGGGTATTTTAGCTGTGAGGAGAGTTAAGAGGAGTGATCTCGAGAAGCTAGAGAGAGCAGCTGGAGGGAAGATTGTAAGCAGTATAAGAGACTTGAAGCCAGAAGACCTCGGCTACGCAGCCCTCGTCGAGGAGAGAAAAGTAGGCAACGATAAGATGGTGTTTATAGAGGGCTGCAAGAACCCGAAAGCCGTTACTATACTTGTTCGCGGAGCGAGCGACATGGTACTCGATGAAATAGAGAGAAGCCTGAAGGACGCCCTAAACGTTCTGAGAAACGTGTTTAGAGAGCCGAAGATATGTGCAGGTGGAGGTGCTGTAGAGCTAGAAGTAGCTATGAGGCTGAGAGAATACGCAGCTAAAGTGGGCGGTAAAGAACAACTCGCTATTGAAGCGTTCGCTAATGCGCTGGAGGAAATACCAATGACATTAGCTAACTCCGCTGGTAAAGACCCATTAGAGATACTAATGAAGCTGAGGCAACTTCACAGCGAGGGTCGCATCCACGCCGGTATAAATGTAGTGAGCGGCGAGCTCGTCAAGAACATGGTTGAGGAGAACGTGATAGAACCAATACTGGTCAAGGAGTCGATGATCAAGACCGCTGCCGAGGCTGCATTAGCGATACTCAAGATTGACGACATAATAGCCGCCAGCCCAGTTAAGAAGGAGAAGAAGGAAGAAGAGGAGAAGGAGAGCCTTAAGTCTTCATTGGAGCTCTAGAGTAGTCAGAGTAGCCGGTTTAGAGAACTTGATGTGTAAGCACAATAATCTTTTTTAACCTTCTGTATTTTCTCAACTACGAAACTGTACCCTAACAAGTGTAGAGGGCATTTATTGTGGCCGGCTCGCAGGAACAAGAAGTTTGGGATGTGAGATCTGTATATAGAGGCGTTATTGGGTCTAGACTCACGCGTTTTGAATTAGCTAGAATTATTGGAGCAAGGGCTTTGCAACTAGCTAATGGAGCCCCTCCACTCGTAGATGTGAGTAATTTACCAATAAAGGATCCCGTGTACATAGCGATAGTTGAGCTATTAAATAGCCAGTTGCCAATGACTATTCAGAGGTCTAAAGAAGGTGGAGGGTACGAGCTCATACCAGTCAGCAAGCTCATTACACCAGAGATTAGAAGATATCTTACGTCTATTCTCGAGAGCTGGGATATTAGTCGTAGAGTCTAGGCTCCACGCGAGCGCGGTAGACCTTGTACTGAATAAGCCGGTAGAGAGCTCTCTATTCAAGGAGATTTATAGAGAACTACTTGACAGGTACAGTCTACTAGCCTTTCAATTAAACACAGTACCACCTATAGTGAGAATCGTAGAGTATAGGGCAGGTCCTTCAAAGCTGGAAAAGTACAAGTGGCTCCTAGCCGCGATGACAATTATAACAGTCTTTCTCACCGGTTTAGAGCTAAGTAGAAGTCTCGAGGAATTGCAGCACTTAACCGGGGGTACTCAGCCCTTTAATAAGTACTGGACCGCACTACTCTACACGGTCTTCTTTCTAGTAGCTCTACTCTCACACGAATTAGGTCACATTTACACGAGTAAGCGTGCTGGTGTTCGCTACGAGGGTCCTATATTGTTGCCCGCGCCGCCAATTCAACTCGGATTTATTGGCACATTTGGAGCAATAATATTCACAAAGACCCTGCCTTGCAGTAGGAGAGACCTAGCTAGAATGGGTATTAGTGGGCCTCTCGCTGGATTTCTAGTCGGAACTCTAATAGGCTTCATTGGACTCCACCTCTCACCTGTATTGCCGCCAGAAATGAGTGGGGTGCTTATTGAAGAGGGGTTTAGGCCTATTCCCGTCTCTACTCTAATGCTGGAACTACTACTGAGATCTAGAGTTACGAGCGGAGTTGTAGTCATGCATCCACTGCTATTTATTGCCTACGTTGTCTATTTAGTTACATTTCTCAACTTACTGCCGATTGGGCAGCTCGACGGAGGTCACGTCTTGAGGAGTTTTACTAGTATTCGTACACACCAGTACATCGCCATAATCACACCAGTAGTCTTCTTAACTACTGGATCCTTGCTCATGTACTTCTACAATGCCGGCCAGTTCTACATAGGCTTAGGACTACTAGCTCTAGTCCTCTGGGTTATTACTGGGAGAGCTCCTCACTTAGGAGTGGCTAATTGGTATGACACATCGCGCTGTGTACTTTGTTTAGTACTCTACTTCGCTCTACTAATCCTGACTTTACCTCTGCCCCTGCTTTAATATTCAACGGCTTAGACTCACTATTTAGGTAAGGAGTAGGCATGCGCTTAAATCGCTACGCGGGATTACCCGACAGTAAATTCCTGAGAGAGGTGGGAAGGGCCGGGATTAGCATATGGGCTCTGAGAGGCCCGGTATTAGTGATAGCGGAGAAGCCTAAAGCCGCGAGGAAGATAGCTGAGGCGCTATCACGCAACTTCATTACTAGGAGATACGAGGACGTGCCCTACTACGAGATAAGGAGTACACCTCTGACGATTTACATTGCGAGTGCTGTTGGACACTTATATACTCTCCACACTGAGCTAGACGGCTACCCCGTCTTTGAATATAAGTGGATTCCAGCATACGTCGTGAAGGAGGAGAAGAAGTACTCGCGCAAATACCTCGAACTTCTCAGTAAGCTAGCTCGCGAGTGTCAGTACTATGTTAACGCGTGCGACTACGATATCGAGGGGAGCGTTATTGGCTATCTCATAATAAAGTTTCACGGTGATGAGAAGCGGGCGTTTAGAGCTAAATTCTCAAGCCTAGTGCACAGCGAGTTGAGAGCTTCATTTGAAAATCTAATGCCCCTAGACTACGACATGGTGGAATCAGGGCTCTGTAGGCATGAACTAGACTGGGTTTGGGGTATTAATGTCAGTAGAGCGCTAATGAGCGCTATTTACCACGCCACTAAGAGGAGGATTACTTTAAGTGCTGGTAGAGTGCAAACACCCACACTGAAATACGCAGCTGAGAGGGAGCTAGAGCGCGCACTGTTTATTCCGCTTCCTCAATACAGCATTACAGTTAAACTTAGAAAGGGCTCTACTACGTTCAGTGCCGAGTACGCTGAAAACCCCGTTCAAGACGTTAAAACAGCAAATACTATTAGGACTGCCGTCTTGAAGAGTGAGCACTTAGTTGTGAGAGAATACGTAGTTGAGAGGAAAAAGCTCAGTCCACCACCGCCATTTAATCTAAGTGACCTCCAATACGAGGCGGCGAGAATTCTGGGCTTTACTCCAATGAAAACACAGAAAATAGCTGAAGAGCTGTACTTGGAAGCCCTTATAAGCTATCCACGCACAAATAGCCAGAAACTCCCACCTACACTAAATTACAGAGAAATACTAGACAAGCTCTCTCGCATAGAGAAGCATAGGCAACTAGTAGTACAGCTTCTGAGAGAAACTCGTGGCGTATTAAAACCTGTTGAAGGCGAAAAAGAGGACCCAGCTCACCCAGCTATATACCCCACTGGGAACACCCCCCAGAAGTTAACGCGCGATCAGTGGGCTCTCTACGACCTCATTGTGAGGAGATTTCTAGCCGCATTTGCACCGAGTGCTGAAGTACTAAGTACGAGAATAGTGCTAGAAACTCCTATTACGAGACACGTCTTCACATGTAGCGGTGTAGTTGTAGAGTACCCGGGCTGGCTAACCTACTACCCATACCACGCGCCCTCAGCTAAAATGCTGCCTAGTCTCTCGCGAGGCGAAAAAGTCGAAGTCGTAAACGTCGTAGTGAGAGAGTCCTACACGAAGCCCCCGGCTAAGTTGAAGAGAGTGGATATTTTGAAGTGGATGGAGAGCGTTGAGATAGGAACGGAAGCCACTAGAGCCCCCATTATAGAGAAGTTGTTTGATAGGGGCTACTTGAAGAGTACTAAGATCGGCGTTGAGATAACTGACTTAGGACTAGGCGTAGTAGAGGTCATTTCGAAGTTCTTTCCCGAGCTCGTCAGCGTTGATCTCACTAGAAAATTCGAGAAGTTAATAAATGAGGTTAGGGCGGGCGTTAAGACTAAATCTCATGTGATCGAGGAGGCTAAAGTAGTCTTAAAGAGTCTTCTAGATAACTTTAACAGGCAAATTAGCGATATTGGAACACTACTCTCAAATAGACTGGGTGCATTGAATAGCTATGTTAAGTGCTCTATACCGACGTGTCGCAGAGAGGTCTTTGAGACCTCTCTGTGTAAATACCACCACGAGGCTCTCAGAAAACTCCGCGAAACTTACAAGGAGTGGTATAATCGTAAAGGGGTTTCCTACGAAGAGTACCTTAAGAAGCTGGAAAGTATGAGGAGCACTGGTACTCTAATTAAAGACGTAATAGAGCACATTGAACTGAAGAACCTGGCGAAGAGGTGAACTTGCTACTATCTACCCTCCTCTTAGCATCAGAGCCAGGTGCCCTATATACGGTATTTTCACCACGTAGTTGCCAATCGAAAGCACCTTTCCTACAATTCTATTCTGATTCACGCCAAGCCCGAAATCAAACTCTGATATGTCCGGGCTGAAATTGTTATCTCCTTTTGTAACGAAATAATAGACATTGTTCTCGTACCTTATATCAATGACTCTGTGAATTATAAGCTTGTTTTCGAATTTACTCCTGTAAATTACTATGTCTCCAGTTCTAATATCACTGGGGTCGCAACTCACTACGAAGACTAGGTCTCCTTCTCGTAGCAACGGTAACATACTACGTCCTTTAATAATAGCAGCTGGGACTTCGTGAGGGGGCCTGAAAGCTAGTAATGTAGCTAGTGCTATGAATGTGAGGAATAGTAATAGTAGTGAGGCTTCTCGCTTAGTAAACATTATTTAAACCCTTACCCCTCTCTTAGTACCTCATCCAGGTCTATTATGATTTCTTTAGGCGGTCTCTCCTCGACAACGACTTCCTCGCTTTCGCGGCCTTTAATCTCTACTTGCGCACCTACTTTGAGTTTGCTCACAACTCCTCTCCACGAGTATCCACAGTTTCTACACTTAAACACGCCCATCACGGTAATAGTTATCCTGCCGGCTTTATCGGGTAGCGGTGAAAATAGATTCCAGGTTTTAGTAACATCTACGTTTCCCGAGCCACACTTAGGGCACACTACACCTCGTTTCTCACTCATTAAACTCTACACCACTAACAGGTATACAGAGGTTAATATGGTAGGTAAGGGTATTAAGACTGTTTGTAAAAAATCTCTTCCACCTCGGAGTTTTAACGCCAGAGTATAGCTTAAAACTATAGGTGTTGTGACAAGTACATCACTGTGTACTAAAGCGTAGTGTAGTGGCACGAGGGCGTATATCGTCGACGTAATAATCACAAACACCAGCGTATTCTTTATTTTACTGTAAAAGAGCCACGTAAACGCCGTCCACACCGCATAAGACGCCACTATATTAGCTACTAGTAGTACATTAATCACAGTAAAAACCCCGGGGTGACCGCCTTGTCAGCTTTAGGTATAGTGGAAGAGCCATTTATAATAAGAGATGTTAGGGCAAAAATGATCTTAGATAGTAGAGGTAACCCTACAGTTCAGGTGAAAGCGGTAACTGAGGGCTATGGAGTAGGCGTAGCAAATGCCCCCAGTGGCGCATCTGTAGGTAGATACGAGGCTGTAGAGCTCCGTGATGGTGGAAAAGAGTATTTAGGTAGAGGAGTTAGTAGAGCTATTGAAAACGTGAACAAGATTATCGGACCCGCGATAATAGGTGTAAGCGCTCTTAGACAGCGATACATAGACGAGAAGATGATCGAGCTTGACGGCACAGCCAATAAGAGCAGGCTGGGAGGTAATGCTATTGTTGCTACAAGCCTCGCTGTAGCTAAGGCCGCTGCCTCAACACTAGGAGTGCCGCTCTACATGTACCTTGGAGGAGTCAGAGCTGACTTGTTACCAGTTCCGATGCTGAATATTATCAATGGCGGCGTGCACGCTGGAAATAAACTCGACTTCCAGGAATTCATGATCGTGCCTGCTGGTTTCAGCGACTTTGTCGAAGCATTAAGAGCTTCTATTGAAATATACCACACGCTAAGACTCATTTTAAAAGAGCAATTCGGCCCCAGTGCTATTAACGTGGGAGATGAAGGCGGCTACGCGCCGCCACTAGAGAAAGCGCGCGATGCTCTAGACTTACTCGTTAAGGCTATAGAGAAGGCCGGCTACGCGCCAGGAAGCCAAGTGGCTCTTGCTATAGATGCCGCTACCTCGAGGCTCTACAGAGAGGACAGAAGAGTATACACTATTGAAGAGAAAGAGCTCACTAGAGAAGACATGATTCACTTCTACGAGAGCCTAATTTCAGAGTACCCACTAGTCAGTATTGAAGACCCCCTACACGAGGAGGATTTCGAGGGCTTTGCCGAGCTGACTCGTCAACTAGGCTCTAAATGCCTAATTGTAGGCGACGACCTCTTTACTACAAATTACAAGAGGCTAAGCACCGGTACTCAGTATCAAAGCGCGAATGCTATACTCGTGAAAGTCAATCAAGCTGGCACTTTAACTGAGACCATAGACGTAGTTAAACTCGCCACTGAGAACAACTACAGAGCTATAATAAGCCACAGAAGCGGCGAAACCGAGGACACCGCGATAGCTGATATAGCTGTAGGTCTACTAACAGGGCTCATAAAGACTGGTGCTCCCGCACGCGGTGAGAGAACTTGTAAATACAATAGGCTTCTCGAGATATATGAAGAGCTGGAAAAACCCCGCTATCCAGGCTTTAAGGTCTTTCCACGCAAGCCCTAGCTACTACCTACTTGCCCCTCCTCGTTTTCAATAATTTTCTATGGAACGAATAAACCTACTATCATTAGCACTATACCTGTAACTAGCACGAACTTTATTAGCTGATTCACTGTCATGTTGGGTATTAACTTCACTAAGTTGATGAGAAGCCTCACTAGAAAAGCCATCGCTATTACTAGTATTAATGTAAACCCCACTAGGAACAGCCAGAAGCCGACTCCACTAATACTGCTAAGTACTCCTCCAAGCTCTCCTAGTAACTTAATTACTGCTGATGAGCCGCTCATAACTCTCCCTTTAAAACTATCGCGTGGAAAATGGTATTTTAAGGAGAAGGACTAGTAGTACCACTACAGTGATGAGGGTTAAAAGCGCTGAGCCTGTAGCAATGGTGAGCGCCAGGCTTCTGACAGCTATTACCTCGCCCCCGCTACGCGGTTAAACAAATACAGAGTAGAAGTTTACTTGTTAAGAACGTATTGAAACCCTCTGCTTTTAAACACTCCCCATTGCAGTTAAGTGTGGTGTGCATTACATGGTGTGTGAGACCATTGAAAAAGTCACTGAGTGCCTCAACAAGCCCGTAGTAGATCCATATGGTAGAAGACTGGGGTTTATAGTTAGCTACTACAGTAATTCCGATGGCAAAGTCTATGCTCTAGAAGTGAACTTTAACGATATCAACTACAAAGAGATCCTGATAGATAGATTCACTACGTCTGTTGAGGGAGTAGTACTAATACCTGAACATGAGTATAACGCCATGCTCGTAGAGAATAGGATTAGAATAGTTAAATCCAGAATAGCTTCTCTAGAAGACCTCTACTCCAGAAAGGAAATACCAGTACACGTCTATGAGCAGTTTAAGAAAAGACTAGAGGAGGAGTTAACTAAGTTAAAGAGCTTAGCGCGCGAAGTGAAAGAGACTCTGAGAAAGCGCATACATGAAATTGAAGACTTAATAGCCGAAGTAGAAAAGTCCATGAGCGTGCTAAAAACTGGTTACCTCGCAGGTGAAATATCCGAAAAGCCCTATTTAGACGCACTAGGCTCTATGAAGAAGTCCCTGGAGATATTAATGAAAGAGAAAGACTCTCTCAAGAAACACATCGACGCTATTGAGTCACTAGAAGCACTGCCCCTAGCACCAGCAATAAGCGTAAAACAGCCAGAAAAAACTCCTCTTCCGACACAGCAGAGCCAGCCTGTACAGGTAGTCGTGGTAGAGTAGACGTTTTTTAACAAAACTCCTTAAAGAACAGATATTTCACTTCTAAGTTAAAGTGTAGACTTAAAGTACTGGAAGTGTCTTAACGTAGTTCAATCAAGCACAAATAAGTAGTGAGCCTTCTAGTATGCTCTGCTATCTAGTATACTAGTGTTATTCACTAAGTAGTTTTCAAAATTCCGCAGTTGCTTAGTGTCTACTCTCTGCGAACTAGAACGCCAACTAAAAAGCAGTAATTGAGGTCTCAACTACTGCACTGCCGCGCTCAACTAGTAGCCTGCAGTGATCAGTTTAGGCTACCAGCGACCAAGAGGATCGCGTGTCTCACTTAAATCCCACACGCCCGCTCACGAGTCGTTTGAAAACTACTTAGTGAATAACACTAGTATACTAGATAGCAGGGCGCAGTAACCTCCAGTCAGCACTCACGCCTTAAAAGCCTTATAAGGAAGGTGCCCAATACTTAAACTCGGGGTGGGATCCTGTGAGAGCGCTGTGGATCCTCCAGCTGTGCCTGCTGGTGCTAGCTGTCACCGCGCCCGCGGTCGCCCCAGCCGAGGAGCACCCCGTCATCTCCGGGTCCCCCTTCCACGGGAGAGTGGGCTACGACCTCTACGTGATAGTCTTCGCGCCGATAGAGATGAGAGTCAACACCTCAGTGACCATCAGTGTGTCTGTTTGGACGTTCGAGCGCGACGTCTACGTGTACTACTTGGACTTCCACATCTGGTACCCCCCGGTGGTCACCATCCCCGAGGAGCCCATTCAATGGTACTCTATCTATATAGTGCTCCTCAATGAGACGTGGATTCCGGCTAGGTCGAAACGCGAGTTTTACATCAATTTCACTCCATTAGTCCCCAGTGAGATCAGTGCCAGAATAGGCTGCAGGTACTACTCAGACGGGGGGGAGTACGAGTTCTGGGCCGGCTTTACCCTGGGCATTGCGAGGCGCATCACTTACAACGAGTTGCTCGAAGCGTACAGCAGGCTACTGGGCGAGTACAGAAGGCTCAGAGAGGTGTACGAAGAGCTACTGAGGAGGTACCGCGAGCTCGAGGCCAACTACACCCAGTTGCAGAGGCTCTACAGCGACCTGCTCTCCAACTACACCAGGCTACTCGAGCTCTACGAGAGCCCGTCTAGGGAGTACGAGGAGCTGAGGTCTCTCTACGCGTCGCTCTCCGCGAACTACACTGCGCTACTCGAGCAGTATAGGCTCCTAGAGGAGAGCTACAGAGGGCTGTCGGAGAGGCATGGTGAGCTGGCAAGGCTGTACGACAGTCTGCTGTCCAACTACACTCACCTGTCCTCGCTCTACTCCAGCCTGCTAGACGAGTACGCTAGGCTCAAGTCGCTGTACGAGGAGTACGCCAGGCTGTACTCACAGCTCTCAGAGCAGTACAGCGAGCTCTCAGCCGAGTACGCCCAGCTAGAGGAGCACGCGACACGGCTACTCGAGGAGAACAGGAGCCTGCAGAGGAGCGTCGAGGAGCACGCCGGCGCTGAGTCGAGGTACTTGCTGACACTAGTATCTCTCTCAGCAGTCACAGCAGTACTGGTAATAACACTACTCGCAAAAACACTAAGGCACTGAAGACTGAGAGCTGCCTCCAAAGACTCTAAAAAGCGTGCGGGTTTCATCTGTAAAAACGTTTTTCATATTTTTTACACCCTATCCGCCTCTCCGCCCACTCCTGTCCTCAGGAGCAGTAGTCTCTCAACCGCCTTCTCGAAGAGCCCCTTCCTCAACCAGCACCCCGCACAGACCGCCCCCCGCGACCCTGAACACTGCGCTGTGCATTTCGAATACCGTCTGCTATATCTCACTTCCCTCTCTCGGCACTTCTACTAGCGGGGGCTGTGCTGACTTAAGTTGCGGCACGAGCGACACTATTACTGCTTGCGCCAGCGTTAAGACTAACTAGCTCCTCTGTCACCGGGATCTCCCCCTGCCCGCACATGTCCAGGACTTTCACGAGGTTCTCGACTATCTCCTTGTCTCTCGCTCTACCTCCCTCACATTTACACACGTCGACGCCTATGTCTCTGAACCTCCCGCACAGCCCGCTCGCCTCTAGTAGCTCGCCCACTCTGTCTACAAATGGCTCTATTCCCAGCGAGGCCAGGAGCCTCACGGCAGTCGACACCGCGATGTACCTCTCGTAGAGCGAGACGCCGGGATCGAGCGCTATGTTTGCGCAGTCAATTGCGACAGCAATACTCGTGAGGGGTGGGGGAGTTACTCTAATGCCTTACAACTATCAACGAGGAGGTGAAAACGAATTTCATGTAAGTAGCTTCGCAACTAATCCTATTAGAGCCGCTAATCCTATAACTATTATTGGCTGTACTCTCGTTAATAATAGTAGAGCTAGTGACAGCAGGAAGGCTACGAGGGGTATTACGTCTATAGCTACACCCCCGCCAATGAACAGAGTTGTCTTGGCGAGCTTGATAAACGCGTATAGTATTAGTGCTGTAATAGCCGCATTAATACTCTTGAAAATAGCCTTTGCCACTTCGTGCTCAAGGTATGGTCTTAGCGTCAACACCGCACCTAGAGTTACTAAGTAAGCTGGGAGGACGACAGCTAGAGTAGCTATAATAGAGCCGGAGAAGCCTTTAAGAGTATACCCGATCCACGCGGCCGAGTTGATAGCTATTGGTCCCGGTGTACTCTCAGCTATTGCTAGTATTCTCAGAAACTCCTCTTCACTTACCCACTTCTTGTTATCGACAAGCTCTCTGTAAATTAAGCCTATACCTCCATACCCGCCACCAAACATAATAAAACCTATTTTAAGAAACTCTAAGAACAGCTCTATGTGGGATACCATATAAGTACACCTGAGTAGTATAGCAAGTCTCTCCAGCTTAAAAACTAGTCGTGGTTTACTGAATCATGGTGTGTGCGTTGGAAAAATCCCTCGACAAGCTCTTTAACCCCGAGAGCGTGGCTATAGTGGGCGCGACTCCTAAAGAGGGTAAAGTAGGACGTGCAATACTCGAGAACTTTATTAGTAGATATAGTGGAAGAATATACCCAGTAAATCCAAGCTACAGCGAGATCTTTGGTTTAAAGAGCTATAAAAGCATATCTGAGCTACCTGAAACACCAGACTTAGTAGTAGTGGCCATACCTGCTCCAGGAGTCCCCTCTGTCTTACGTGAGGCTGCCGCGAGGGGTGTTCCAGCAGCTATTGTCATTAGTGGAGGCTTTAGGGAAACCGGGACTCCGGAGGGTGAGAGATTAGAGAGTGAGCTTGAAGAGATCTCTAGAACATATGGAATGAGAATTCTAGGACCTAACTGCATCGGCATCTACGATAACTGGAGTGGTGTAGACACGTTTTTTGTATCTAAAATGAAGAGGCCTCCACGAGGATATGTCGGCTTTATTAGTCAGAGCGGCGCGTTTGCCGCTGCGCTCATGGACTGGATGGCCTATCACAACCTCGGCGTCTCTAGGGCTATTAGCTACGGGAATAAAGTAGACGTAGATGACGTGAACCTACTTGAGTACTTAGGCGAGGACGATAAGACTAAAGTTATTTTAATGTACATTGAGGGCTTAAAGCTGGGTCGTGGAAGACTGTTCATTGAGGCCGCTAAGAAAGTGGTGAAAAAGAAACCTGTGCTCGTGTATAAGGCTGGTAAAACTAGCAGGGGTAGTCTAGCAGCTGCTAGCCACACAGCCGCTATGGCTGGTGAGTACTCGGTCTATAAGGCAGCTTTTAGACAAGCCGGTATTATTGAAGTGGAGAGTTTTGACGAGATGATGGACTCTGTGAGAGTATTCTTACACCAGCCATTAATGAGAGGGAGGAGAGTCTATATTGTAACAGACGCTGGAGGTATTGGCGTAATGTTGACAGACGCTCTCACAAGTGTGGAGTTCGAGGTTCCCAGATCCCCTGATGATCTAAGGAGGGAGCTCAGGAAGATACTCCCACCACACTGTATAGTAGAAAACCCAATAGACTTGACGGGCGATGCCGACGACGAGAGGTATATACGCGTACTCGACGCTCTAATTGGGAGACCAGACGTAGACGCTATTGTAGTTGTAGCGCTCCCTCAAGTTCCAGGCATTAGGGGTACATTTGCAGACCACATAATTAAACTCAAGAAGGAGTATGAAAAGCCCATTGTAGCCTTAACTATTGGCAGTGAGGCTTCACTTGAAGTAGCGAAGAAACTTGAAGAAGGCGGGGTAACAGTCTTTGAGTCTCCTGAGAGACTGGTAAAAGCGTTAAAAGCCCTCTACATGTATAGTGTGATTAAAACACGCGGTGACTAACTCTTGAGGAGCCCTAAAGAAACAATTAAAAAAGCCCTTAGCGAGGACAGACTCAAGTTACTAGAACACGAGGCTTTCGAGCTCGTTAAATACTACGAAATACCAGCACCCGAAGTAGTCCTAGTAAAGACTCCCAAAGAGGCCTATGACCTTGCCGACTCTATTGGCTACCCCGTAGTACTGAAAATAGTTTCCCCAGACATAATTCACAAGAGCGATGTAGGTGGCGTGAAATTAAATCTAAAGAGCCGAGAAGAAGTCGCTCGTGCTGTTAATGAAATGTTAAAGACTGTTTCGATGAAGGCCCCTAATGCCAGAATAGTCGGAGTAATAATGTACCAGATGGCGCCACAGGGTGTTGAAGTCATTGTCGGTGGTGTAAGGGACAGCGTATTCGACGCTGCTGTTATGTTTGGACTTGGCGGTGTCTTTGTCGAGGTCTTTAGAGACGTGTCTTTTAGAATAGCACCAGTCAGCTTCGAGGACGCCCTAGAAATGATCAGCGAGATAAGGTCTAGTCAAATACTAGAGGGGTATAGGGGTGGCGAGCCTGTTGACAAGAAGGCTCTAGCGGATATTATAGTTAAGACGTCGAGACTCCTAGTCGAGAATGAGGAAATAGAATCTATTGACTTGAACCCCGTAATGGCGTATCCCCACGGAGCTAAAGTAGTAGATGTACGTGTTATTTTGCGTAAGGTGCCTCGCTGAATGAGTAGTGCTCTCAGAGAGCTCGAGGAGCGCGCCGAGAGAGTTTCAAGAGAGATTTACGAGGTCAGAGAATCTATTAAAGCACTTAGAGAGAAGAGGCAACAATTAGTAGCTGAATTGAGAAACATCAGAGACGAGAGGTCTGCCCTTCTGGAAAACCTGCGAAAAGTGAAATCAGAGCTCAGAAGGGCTAGGGAAGAGTACAAGTCTCTGCTTGCCGAGGTGCGAAGACTAGTAGAAGAGCGTAGAAATCTAATTGATGAGTTAAGAGCTGTGAGAGAGTTAATGCAGAGTAAAAAGGCGCTATATCAAAGCCTCGCAGAAGAAGTAGAGATCCCAATATCTGTAATAAAGCGTAAAATAGAAGAATTAGAGTGGTATATGCAAACACACATTCTAACTCTTGAAGAAGAAAAGCAATATATAAGAAAACTCCAAGCATACAGTTCGCTCTTAAAGAGAGCTTTAAGTCTAATGAAGGAGAGAGAAGAGTACTTAGAGCTTCGTGCACTTCACTTATCTCTAAGAAGCCGTGTTGCTGAATTAACTAATAAAATAGGAGAACTTAAGAAGCTACTCAGCGAGAAAAAAGCAAAAATCGAAGAGCTAAAAAACAAGCTTAGCGCGTCTCTAGCTGAGTACATGAGTGCTAAGAGCCTTCTTGAGAATAAGAGGAAAGAACTTGAAGAATGCGACACTAATATAACTCAGTTAACTTCAAAGTTAATTGCTCTGAGACAGGAGTATAGCAGCATCTTAAAGAGTATTGAAAAGGAGAAAGAGAGAACTATTCTAGAAGTCAAGAGGCAGAGTTTGTTGAGTAGACTAGGCGAGAGCAGGAAGAAAAGGCTTAGCCTTGAAGAGCTCAAGATTCTACATGGCGTATCAGAGAGCGAAGAGGAGTGACTTCAGCGCCCAAATCGTCTCTCACGCTTTTGATAACTCCTAATTGCCCTCCACAAATCAATTTTTCTAAACTCTGGCCAGTGCACGTCGCAGAAATAGAGCTCGCTGTACGCTGACTGCCATAACAGGAAATTACTTATTCTCTCCTCGCCACTAGTTCTAATTATGAGGTCCACGTCAGGACTTTCAGGCACGTATAGATACTTAGTGAACACCTCCTCACTTATTTCTTCGAGTTTGAGCATTTCGGCACGGACATCACGTAGAATAGCTTTAACTGCATCTATTATTTCCTGTCGACCACCATAACACAACGCAACAGTAAGATGGTAATTATTATGATTAGCAGTGATCTCCTCTATCTGCTTCGCAAGCAGTCTTATATCCTCTGGTACATATTCTAATCTCCCAATCACTCTTACTCTGACTCCATGCTCATGTATTTCTTTGCTATTGAGAAGTTCCTTTAATCCACTCCTGATAATGTTAAATAAGTTCGCGACTTCATTCCGGCTCCTATAAAGACAGTTCTCGGTGCTCATAGCGAAAACTGTTACATATGGAATTCTCAGTTCCCATAGCCACTTTAAGGTTTCTTTTAGCTTCTCGTATCCGAAATAGTGCCCTTCAAATACCTGTAAACCCTTCTCGCGAGCCCACCGTCTATTGCCGTCGGGAATTATACCGACATGTCGTGGGATAGGACCGTTCTCTATCTGCATCCACAAGTACTTCTCGTATAATTTATATACAGGTCTTAGCACTCGAGGAAAGAGCTTTAAAGCGAGTTTCTTCGCAATTCTTCGAAGAGACATAGGCACCGCTTCACCAGCATAGTCGCAATTCTACTAGTAGACGGCGCTTAACTCCACGCTAGAATAATATTTAAAGAGGCTTTTGAAATACTCTCTCTACCTAGTGGTCACTCTAGTAATGTCAGGTGAGACCTTGTCTTACTACCAGGGCAACGATTTGCGAAAACCTAGTGGGGGGTTGAGAGGTAGGCACAGAAAAGTTAAGAGAAAATACGAGCTAGGCTCACCTCCAACTCTAACTAGAGTTGGTAGTGAAGAGGAGAGAAAAGTTGAGCGTGTTCGTGGTGGTAATGTTAAAGTCAGGCTAAAAGAGGCTGTGTATGTTAATGTCGCCCTACCTGGTGGTGTTGTAAAGAAAGTGAAAATTCTAGATGTCGTAGAGACCCCAGAAAATCCCCAACACGCTAAATCTAAAATAATCTCTAAGGGTTCAGTAGTTAAGACTGAACTGGGTCTAGTCAAAATTACATCGAGACCTGGACAAGACGGCGTGTTGAACGGCGTACTAATTAAGAAGTAAATTGATTCGAGGTCTCACTATTAAAGTAATTAGAGGCGAAATTAAGGGTTTTTAGTTTGAGCAAAGAGTACCGAGGTAAGAAAGTCGTCATTTACCCAGCTTACCTTGACATCAGTAAGAGCCGTAAAGAGGGTAGGCGTGTTCCTAAGTACCTAGCCGTTCAAGACCCCACTGTAGACGAGATTGCTACTGTAGCTAAGACTCTAGGGCTAAACCCCGAGGTTCAGAGAGACGTTAAATACCCGAAAAACCACAGTAAAAAGGGCAGAGTTATTGTTGACGAGTATATTAGTAAGCAGAAAACCCTAGTCCTGATCGCGAAAGCCCTGAAAGAATACCGCTCTCAGAAGTCAAGTAGTAGCTCGTAGATAACTAGTAGTATTCCTCTCAGCTAACTAGTCTCAGAGATGTGTATTACTTTGGTATTAACATATTGATTTAAAAGAGCTAGTACTGCGCGCTCTCTACTTAATTATTTGTATAAGTAAGCTTATTGCTTAACTACTTCTTACAGGAGTATTCCTTCACTCGGGTGGGCGTTTTTGAGACTTTTGGGGATTCCTGAAACTTACACTAAGGACGGATATCTCGTCGTTAAACCCTCTGTTAAGAGAGTTCTTGACTGTCTCGGCTCTGTGGTATTTGATAGTCTTGGAAGGAGAGTTGGTGTAGTTACAGATGTAATTGGCCGTGTTGAAGACCCCAGAATAGTTGTAAAGCTAGATAGTAGAGATCTCGGAGAGCTTCTCTTCACTAAACAGGAGCGTCTCTACTTTGTAAAGAGAGCGGGGAAGAAGTGATCTCTATGAGCATTACCTGTCCTCAATGCCGCAGCAACGACGTAGTATTTGACGCGCAGTTCTCTGTGTATGTGTGCGCTAGCTGCGGACTCGTTATAGATGAACACCCCTTCTACGACTACGAAGAGGTACGGGGGGAAGATACAATACCGAGGTATAGTGGTGCGTACACTAGTAGAGTCCACGATAGAGGCGTTGGAAGTACTGAGATCTCTGGTAGTCTTCGACGTCATATAAAAGAGGGGCGTACTTGGATTGTGAGAAATATCGATGTTAGAATAAGCAAGGAGGAGCGGAAACTAGCTAGAGCTCTAAAAGAGCTCAGTGAATTAGTGAAAACTCTGAACATACCAAAAGTAGTAGCAGAGACTGCTGGCGAGATACTACACCGGGTTATGAAGAACTCTAGTTTCAAAGAGGCTACAATTAGGAGAATAGTAGTGGCATCGCTGTACTTAGCATACAAAATGTGCGGCTACCCCAAACCTGTTAAAGTCTTTGTTAAAGAGCTCGGCATTGATGAGAGAGATTTGTGGGAGGGTTTGAGAAAAATAAGAGATCTAGGTAAGTCGGATAGAGCTTTCAGCGAGACTAGCGACCCCAGATACTATGTTAATTACATTTCAACTAAACTAAATCTTAAATCTTGCAGTATAACTCTAGCAAACGAGATCTTAGTAGCCACTAAAGAGAGTTTTAAAGTAAGTGGTAAGAGCCCCGCGAGTTTAGCGGCAGCCTCTGTTTACTTATCGTGTATTCTGCTCGGTGAGCGCCGCAACCAACTAGAAGTAGGCCGCACTATTGGCTTAACAGATGTAGCTGTTAGAAACGCCTATAGCGCTATTGTAGAGTCCGTAGACATAGATGTCTTAATTTAAGCCGTGTCTCACGTATTTGCACGCATTTTTAGATGAGAAGGCAAGAGTGGAAATAAGAAGACCTTGCCTCAAAGATATATTACCTAGAAAGACCTAACTTTCTATATGGAGTGTTTAGATGAGATAGTAATTAGTTAGGAGAAGAGGCTACTAAAATGTCTAGCAACCTTAATAAAAGCGATATAGCTATATTAAAACTACTCGTAAAACTCAGTAGAAGTGGCGAAGAGGTTTACCAGAGCCGAATTCCAGAAAAAGCAAAACTAAATCCCAAAGCGGTCTCTAAGGTTCTAAAAAGACTTGAAAAACTGGGATTTATAGAGAGAGCTCCCGTTATATACAATAAGCGCAAGACCTACATAATTAGACTCAACGTCGAAGCCGCTTTAAAAGCTCTTAGCGAGGTCGGGGAGAGCTACGTTGATGTAGAAGAGATCATGGAGGAGATTCTTGCAATACCCTGTATCACGTGTCCTCACAGTGAGAGGTGTTATGAAGGAGGCTTTTACGACCCTGTTTTCTGCCCACTTCTCTTAAAATACGTCGAAGATAAACTGACAACTCATACTCAGTCGGAAAATAGATACAAATAGTTACTCGAGAGTGGTGTTGGAGAAGCTTAACGCTGATCACGGGAAAACGCTACCGCTCTTTCTGTAGAAATATAAAACTCGGTGATTAATTAAATTCTGAGGGATGACTACGAGAACCCCTAGCTGACTAGTTGATGAAACCGGGCGCTTTGGACCATTACGCGCCTAGTTTGTATAATTCCCTTCTCTCTGAGCTCAACTATTCTCCACGCCATTTTCTCCTGATTAAGCCAATTTCCATAGCCTTTATGTGAACCAATAATACGCGCTATTTGCCTTCGCACTGTACTAGGTATTGGTGTGGGTCTTAGAGCCCCTAATGGCGAGCCTGGTAGAGGTGTAAAGTAGTGAACGTGTATCCTACCCCCTCTTCTCACAACCCAGTCTGCTAATTCAAGTGTGTATTTCATGTCCTCCTCTGTCTCGCCAGGAAAGCCAATTATTATATCAACGTCTGGAGTAAAACTGTATTTGAGTGCTACTTCAACGGCGTTTTTGACATCTTCAACACTGTGACCCCTATGTATGAGCTTCAAAATGCGTTCACTACCCGACTGCGCACCAATAATGACTTTACTGTTTGACACGTACTTACTTAAAGTCCTCATAGCCTCCTCAGTAACGTGCTCGGGTCTAATCTCGCTGGGAAACGTCCCGTAGAAGACTCTACCACCGTATTTACTGCAAAGAGTCTTCACGGCGTCTAAGAGTTGCTCAATTAAATCTACTCGAGGAATTCTACTGGGCTTTTCAAGCCCATACGACATACTGTCTGGCGTTATAAACCTGACATCTCTACCACCCCTCTTGAGAAATTCCCCGACATAGTAAACTATTCTCTCTACACTCCTGTGCCTATACTGAAAACCGTGTACATATGATACCTGACAGTAGAAACACCCGTAAGGACAGCCCCTAGTCACCTCTATCGGCTGAAATATACCCCTCCAGTAGGGGAAGGGATCGAACTTGTCGAGATCTATTCGAGGCCTAGCGCCTGTAAAGACAAATTTGCCATCTTCTATGAAGCCGATACCCTTAACGCTTTTTACATCACCTTCATCCCGTATAGTTCTCAAGAACTCTACAAAGGACTCCTCGCCCTCACCAATAAACACGTAGTCAAAGCCGAGTAATTCAAGAGACCCAAGCGGGTCTCCTGTAGCGTGAGGACCTCCTGCAATAGTAATGCACTTCTTGCTCTTTAGATTTTTAATGACTTCTATTAGACTCGCGAGGAAATTACTATCTGTGAGCATCGTAGTGAGTAGGCTAAATGCGACTATACACATCTCTCCACGTAGCCTAATACTGGTAGCCTTTGCCGGTAGCTCACTGAGATCCTCAACGAGACTAACTGCTACCCCGTTGCCAATAGCTCTATCTACAGCTGCTATTAGGGGGTTTACACTATACCTGGTAAGCTTGTTGTAGTAGAATATAACGTGAATACTCGTATTTAACACCCCCATTGAAACGTTTAAATGGCGCTTTAATATTAATTTCTCACTGAGCGTGATTATAATGAAGAGCATTGAGCTGAGTCCAGAAGAAGTGAGCGAGCTTAGTAAGAGGGTGAGATTGAGAATTATTCACGAAGACGGCGACATCGTCCTCGCGAGCGCGCCAAATGACGATCAGCTGGTAGAAATTATTAAAGATCTATTGAGCTATAGGCCAATGAATTTAAAGGAGATACACTTCATCTTATCAGGTATTGCGAGTGAAGACAAAATACGAAAAGCGCTGAACAACTTGATCTCTCGTGGCGAAGTATATGTAGACTATACTAACGGAAAGTACATCTTGACATCTATAGAGTAGCTGAAATAAATCAATCAAGGAATCCTATTTCGCTAAGCCTAATAATAACCTCGTAGAAATCCTTAGCCGTGTGCTGAACTCCTGCTTTTTTAAGAATACTTGTTCTCGTGTCGCTACCTATACCTATAAACACTCCCCCCGCCTTAATGCAACTGTAATAATCTGCTATATAGTCTCCAATACACACAAAGCCCCCTGCAACACCGTGCTTCCTCTTAGCGTATTCTATGAGAGATGACTTGTCAAAGAGAAATTCCTCCCTAAGCTGTAAAATAGTTGACTCGTACATAGTTATCACATCGTCTATAAAGTCGTCTAGTCCATGTCGGCTCAAATCCCACCAAATGTACTTTGAATGGGTCTCCCTACCAGAAATTACTACTACTTTTATGTCCCTGCTCTTTACCAAGAAGAGAAACTCTCTCAGGCCTCTTCGTGGTAGGCTGTGTCTTGAGATATAGAGTTGTCTAAACCTCCTCCAGAACAATTCCTCGTTGGTGTTCTGTCTAACAAATTCCCTTATATAGTTGGTTTCGAGCATTTCAGAGAACTCGTTAAAACTTATAGGGTTGTTATTAATTTCACGAAGCGCTTCGCAAAAAGCCTCGTAGAAGTCAACATCATTTATAACGCTCGATAAGTCGTAGTCGAGAACGACCATTTTGAACCTGCTGGGCATGAATACCTCACCAGTATCAGCTATCGGGAGACTCTTCACTACTCCGCCTTCGGCAAATTCATCATAGAGTTTAGTGTCACTACTCCTAACTTTTTTACGAACCCGTTTGCCCCCAGGGTCTTATCTAGAGGGTTTCCCCGAGGCAGTTATTTGTAGTTACCTGTGGATGTTTCTGAGTGCTTTTTGCCTCGGGGTTCCCGGGCTCCCTTCGGGTTTTTACTGCATTACAGCCCGGGCTATCAGGGCTCCACGCAACCCCCAAGC
>Ga0080008_139152_pt1 | contig 54780 bp, 47 predicted proteins | sample ConCONMetagenome_FD_69211 | JGI IMG/M metagenome (GOLD analysis project Ga0080008, IMG submission 69211) | Hot spring microbial streamer communities from Conch Spring, Yellowstone National Park, USA - CON_C (SPADES assembly) (version 2) | ecosystem: Environmental > Aquatic > Thermal springs > Hot...
CGCGATGCGGCGCTACAGGAATATTCCGCGAGTCTACGGCTTTCTCTACTACAGCAAGTGGGCTACTGGCATCTTAATGGAGAGAGTAGAGGGCGACGTTGACGGCGGATACCCCTTCTACAAGGCGCTGGTAGAGTACTTGTCCTCTGGGGGTCGGAGTAGTCGCGGCCTCGTCGGCTTGGCCTCGAAACTGGGAGTTATTATAGGTGAGCTACACAGGGCTCTAAACGAGAACCCCGAGGACTCGTTCTTCGGGGCCGAGCCGGTTACTAGTAGTGACGTGGAGGCGTGGTCTCGGAGAGTAGAGAGAATGTACAGTACGGCGCTCAAGAGAGTAGACGAGTACATCGCCGTGATTGACAGTGCTTCTCAGAGGGGCGAGCTCGAGTACTGGCGCAGAATCCTCGAGGGCGAGGCTCTCAGCGTGGTCGAAGACGCTATTAGTAGACTAGAGCTCGCATTAGAGCTCAATAAGGCGAGAACGCACCAAGACCTGCACTTGGCTCAAATGATTTACACTGGTGACGGTGTGAGGGACTTTGTAATAGTTGACTTCGAGGGGGAGCCCGGCAGGAGTGGAGAGGAGAGAGTCGCGAAGGAGCCTGTTCTCAGAGACGTCGCCTCTATGATTAGGAGTTTTCACTACCTCTCACACGCAGCCGTCATGAGCGCTTACAATCTCACACAGCACGAGGCCTCGCTCAAAATGCTCAGAGAGGACTCCACACTCGAGTGGAGGCTCAGACACGTCTACTCTATGACCTACAGCTACTTGGCGAGAATGATCAAGTCTGGCATAGTGTCGCGCAATGAGGAGGAGGTGGCTAGAAGCCCCTGGAAGCACATCTACCCCTGGATTGTGGAGAGAGCTGTCTACGAGCTCTACTACGAGTCACTGTACAGACCACTCTGGGTGTCAATACCAGTCACCGGGCTACTAGAAGCTAGAGTCTACAAGTCCCGAGGGGCCTCTACTCACTCGACGTGAACACGCCTTAACCACGCACTAATCGCTCTCGCTTAAGAGCGCTTTACAAATAGCTGTAGTCGACGCAGAGGCGTAGTAGCGTGATAAGTGCTCTTCGCTAAGTTTAGTTAGACATCGAATAGAGCGCTAAGCGTTACTGCGCGAGAGGGCTTTACTTAATTACGGCTCTTACTCTCCTCATCTTTTCATACTCCTTGACTATGTAGTAGAACGTCATAAGTAGCAGTACTGCGTACGCGGCTATTTGTAGAAATACTCTGAGTGTGGGGTCTAGGGGTAGAATTGATATAATTACGTATAGGGGTAGGGAGAACAGTATTGCTAGAAAGCCCACTACTAGTGCTCTGTACTGAGGAAAGAAAATACATATTAGTAACGCCACGAAAGCTACTATTAGTAGTACTGGAGAAAAGATAATTAAGGCGACAGTGAAGAACACTGCAAAGAGCGCTATTAGAATCACCGTGCCCGAGTCTATGTGACTTAAACTCGACATGTACATCGCCGAGACACACTTGGGCTTTAGCTTAAATATCTACCTGCTTTTTAATTTCACGAACTGGCTAATAAAAATTGCAGTAAACGTCAACGTTAACCAGGCCAGTATTATGAGGGGGCTTTCACGCACAATGAGGTAGCGCCCTCCCCGGGCACTTTTAATCACTACTAGTGGTATGGGGGATGAGTAGGCCTCAACCTCAACACTATCGCCACAAGTATTAATTAAGTGCGCCTCGTTCACAGTACTCTCTGTGTCTAGTTTGATTATCTCCTCGGGGCCGTCCTCATTTACGACTCTAACAGTAATTCTTCTCACACTGCTATCTGTTACGTTTACTCTAATTCCGCACTTTTGAACTCTTATTACGAAGTGTAACTGGTAGGGGTAGTACGTTGTAATTACATCAAAGCTTCTAGTGTACTTCTCGTCAATGTGCGTTACCAGAATTCTAGTAAGCGTGTTGTCTACTAATAGGTAGGCTATGTAACTCCTATTACCCTGTAGAGTTACGTGTGAAGAGTAGTTGACAAATAATATCTCTACGTTACCCGGGATCTCGTGAGCACCTAGATCTACGTAGACATCGCGTGTACTTAAACCGGCTTCTCCGAATTCTCTAATAGCGACGCCTACTCTCAACGAGAGACTGTATTCCCGTCTAGGCGCGTAGATTTTGTAGAGAGTTATAGACGTGTTGAGTGCCTGGTACGTTACTATTACGGGGTCTTCTTGACTAGTTAGAGGTACAGGTATCTCGTTGACTAGTAGAAAGGGGAGTAAGGCGAGTAGAGGGAAGGTGAGAGTTAAAAAACGTGTCTTTAACAGGGGTTTTTTGCTCCTCCTCTTAGTTCTCCCTCTCTGCCTCTTCGCGCTCGTTTTCTTCATTACCTTCTCCTTAACCTCGGATTAACTACCTCGTCTAGAGCTACTCCTAGTAGCACGAATCCCAGCGCGATAGCTATGATTCCCAAGATAGGTGGTCCAAACCACCACCACGCGTTCTCTAAGAAAGCCCCTTCTCTATACGCCTCGCCTATCATTCTGCCCCACGTTGGTGCTGTGGGGTCTCCGAATCCAATTAACTGAAGCGCCGCTTCTAACATAATTACAGACGGTATGCCCATTACGATTCTGTAGACTAGGTATGGTATTAATTGTGGTGCTATGTGTCTGAATAGTATTCTCCAGGTCCCAGCACCTATACACCTCGCTGCCTCGACGAACTGTGCCTCTCTCAGAGCAACAGTCCAGTTCCTGATAACTCTAGCTGTGCCAGGCCAGGACAGCAGTATTAGTATTGTAAATATAACTACTAGACTCCTCCCGTAGACCAACCCGGCTGCTAGTATTAGTGGAAGTGTTGGTATGAACATTACGTTATCGGAAATGAAGGTTCCTATGTGGTCTACAATGGAGCCGTACTTAAACCCTAGTACTAGTCCTACAACGAATCCTAGGAATATGATCATTGTGGCCACGGAAAGCCCCAGGATTATTCCCCCTCTAGCTCCGTGTAGGAATTGCGACCACACGTCTTGACCTAGATGATTTGTCCCCAGGATGCCGAATGTCTTGCCAAATACTCTTATCGCTACAGGCTCTAGGTAGATCTCGAGACCACTATCCTTACTACATCTCATAATGAAATCTGCTGGGTTGCAGTAATACGTAATATTTACTAGTAGTGATATGCGCGTATCTCTCTCTAGTAGTAACTCCCTCGCTGCGTTAATTGCTTCGAGGTTCTCCACGGCGGGGTTGTAGTAGTACTGTATCCTGTTTAATAGTGGATTTGGCAGCACGGCGCTGAGAGTTCTATAGGGGTAATACCTCAAATTCACGTACTCGTAAAACCACCCAACACGCTCTCTGACTAGATCGACTGCTAGGAATGTTCCTCGTGGTATAGACGCGAAGCCGTCTCGTGTTCTCGCTCTAAGCGTGGCGTTTCTAGATAATAGATCAGTGTTTATTATGAATATTTGTAGGTTGTACCACGGCATAGTCGTAGTCGTGTTCAGTGCTGTCAGTCTTGTGCGTAGTGAGAGGGACCTTGCGGGGTCATAGGGGTAGTATAGGTGGTCATCTGGTTTAAGAATGATCTTGGCTCTGCCAACACCGCTAATTCTCACTCTAATACCACTAGACAGGTTTAAGTACTCGACTGAGACACCTGGATCCACTGTCTCGTCAACTACTTGAAAGACCGCAAATGACTTCTCAATATTTCTCGGCACGTTGGGTGACGCCGCCCACTCGGGGAGGGCATATGCGTCTGCGAGTGCTTCTCGTCTAGGGTCATATTGCGAGAGAACGTCAGCTAAGCCGCCGAGTAGTGTAAAGACGAGAATTAACGCGATTCCCGCTATTGCTGACTTCTTCTTTAGTACTGCAAGTACAATTTCACTTGGAGCTGCTACACTCATTCCTCTTCACCTCAACGCACTCTCACTCTCGGGTCGAGAATAGCTATGATTATTTCGGCTACGAGTAGGGAGACTAGTTGAAGCACTGTTGATATTGTGAAGAATGCCATCATTAGTGGGATGTCCCAAGTAGTGAAAGCTTCTAGTGAGAGAGCCGCTATTCCCGGCCAGTTACTTATAGCTTCAAAGACTATTGCTCCACCGAAAATCCCTGGTAGCGCAAATGCTAGTGCCATAATTAATGGGGGCTTCAGATTCGGTATAACGTGTTTCTTTAAGGTGTCTGTTGCACTGAGGCCTTTAGCTAGAGCTGTAGTAACGTAATCCTGACCTAACTCAGATACTACTAGTTGTCTAACCATGTACACCCAGCCACCAGTCCAGGCTATAATAGCGGCTAGTATTAGTGGTGTAGCGTACCATAATGCGTACGTGATCTCCCCGAAGTCCAGGTTTGCTATTGCTGTTATTGACGGGGGTCTTACTGGTAGGGGGAAGATGTAGAAGCCCCAGTTTATTTTCGGTAAGTATGCTAGGAAGTAGTACAGGATTAGCAGGACAAGCCACGCGGGCAGAATGTAGGATATTATACCTGCTTGCACAATGGCGCTGTCTATTTTCCTACCGCGGTGTTTAGCGCTTACAATGCCAGCCTGATACCCAATTAGAATTGGGAGTATTGTCCCTGCTGTATACAGCGATAATGTGTATGGTAACCTTAAGGCTATAGAGTCTACAGCAGGTACTTTAGTGTAGAATGATGATCCAAAGTCAAATCGCAAGACTTTATATATATAGACTACGAACTGGGCATACAGCGGCTGGCCATAGCCATATTCTCGAGCAGTTTCAATTGCCCACTCACCAAACCTGGGGTCCTCGGCTCCTTTTTTCAGCATTACTAAGATCGGGTCTGCCTCTGGGCCTAAAATTAGTATTGGCAGAGCTCTTATTGCGACGAAGAACAGTGCTAGTATAGTAATATACGTCACAAACATTCTAATACTCGTTTTAATGATAAACGTTCCGAGTTTTGTCATACTATCACTCCTTCACACACTCACTCTCTTACTTACTACACTTAAGGGGTAATAAGAATTAAGAGCCTTAATATTTTTGAGAGATGAGAGCGTGATAGAGTAGTTCGAGGAGAAGGAGAGTGGAGATAAAAGAAAAAAAGTTGGATTTATTTAACTAGTTTACTACTATCCTCGCTACCCTTTCTTTCTAGCGAGAGCTGTTGCCGCGCCGGCGATCAACGTGATTACTCCGAGTGCCATTATTGGGAGTGTTAAGTTAGTCGCAGATGGAATTGCTGGTGTTGTAACTGTGGGTGCTGGTGTGACTTCCACTGGTGTGACTGGTACTGTGACCGTTGGTGGCATTTCTATGTACGCGGGCTTTAGCTCTCCTAGTGGTGGCGGAATCTCTATTGGTGGCAGTCTTGGAATTTCAGGTAATACAGGAAGCTCTCGAGTTGGAGCTACTCCTACATATATCTTTGTCGTGAACGTGTTACGTAGAGTCCATACTGGTAGCATGTAGGGCATTGAAGCCTCTATTACAGCTGTGTACTCTCCAGACTCTAGACCTGGCAGTGTTAACTCGTAGACTCCACCACCTACATGTGTGGCGGTGAGAGGCCCTATAGTTGTGGGCCCGGTTAGCGTCACTCTGACAGTTCCAGTGGTGACAGCCTTGCCCGTCCAGTCTACGAGCTTCACAGTGATCTTAAACAGAGTTCCTGGGTCTACTGTTTCGGGGACGTCTACTCTCTCGAACTGTACTGTTTTCTCTGGGTGCCTCCAGAAGTAGATCGGGTTCCACATAGCTTCAGCGTATGCAATTTCTCTCCTAATTGCTACAAATGGACCCTGACCAATCATAGCTGTTAGTCCCGGTATGAATGGGTGTGGTAGGAGCGATGGGTCTCGCGTTGGGTCTGGCAGGCGCTCAAAGATGTGCTTTGGTAGTATTGTGTACTCAGTAAATAGGTAAATGTCGCTCCAGCCGTAATCTGTCAACACTATTTCTAGTGCTGTCTTGTTAATAGGTCTTAATTCTACCACGTTCTTGAGTATTGGGCTCCAATACCTCCTAGACCTTAACTCGAGGCCGAATTTTGATATTGTGTAGGCCCAGTCTTCGGCTGTCATGGGTACTCCGTCGTGCCATAATATTCCGTCATACAAGTTTAACGTGAATTTGTACAAAGTTGTCTCATCAGGTAGTGTTACCTCCTCTACTTTCCAGCTCTCTAAGAATAGTGGTATCCTCGGCTCTGCGTATATGTCTTCGGGCCTCACAATCATAGTGCCTGCGTAGACTCTAAATATGAAGTCCGCCTCACTAGCCCAGAGGTAGTATGCTGGGTGTAGAGTAGTGATGTCTACCGTGAAGAAGAATCTAAATGTCCCACCGAACCTAGTGTCCCTAAATCTGACGTTCTTCCACCAGAACCAGCTAAAGCCTACAGGATCCCTTAAGGGTGGCGCGTAGTTCAGTACTAGCGTGTCCCTGTCTATAGCACTGTTCCACGCTGATATGCCTACTCCCGTGTATGTTGGGATCCACGGCAACCACCTCTCTACTAGGATCTCCTGGGCTAAGTGAGCGTAGTATACTGCTTCTTCTATGTCTTTAGTGAAGTAGAAATTATCTAGTATTTCGTCGAGCTCGGGGTCTCTGACCTTCCACTCGTTCCAGCCGCCGGGTCTTATTTCATCGCTGTGGAAGAAAAACCTCATAAATAGTGGGAATCTGCCAAAACTCCACCCTATAATCCACGCCTGAGCCGTTCCAGCAGTTATTCTCGCATCTAGCTCTGCCGTGCTTACCGCTGTAACTGTTACTCTGAGATTTACGCTCTCAAGCTCAGACTTAGCATACTGAGATATCCACCAAAGTACTGGTGATATCGCTTCGGGTAGCGATAGTATTTCTATTTCAACGACTCTGCCGCCCTCGTTGGGGTCACACCAAGCTGGTCTACCATCAGGACCTGTGCACTCCTCAAATATCTCCCTCAGCAACTCTACCGCTCTCTCCGGGTTGTATGGGTATAGTAGCTCGTAGTCTGCCTCCGGGTTAACCCATTGCCCGTGTGTTGGTGGTGGAAGAGTAGTGCACTTTACAGCTATACCTCTGAGAGGCGAGTCTGCTATAATTCTATCCCTGTCCCAGAGGTGAGCAATAGCTTTTCTGAGCTCGGGGTACTTTACAGGCCATAGCTCCACGTTAAAGTGTAGTGCACCCAAGCTATTAATGCCTACAGTGAAGAATATGTGGGCATCAGGTCTATTTGCCCTAATTCTGTCTAAGTGTATTGGTAAAACACCTACCATATCTATTTCGTTTGCTTCAAACGCAAGTAGTCTCATAGTGTACACTCTCATAACGGGAAATGTAAGTCTGTCTATATGAGGCCCATAGACGTAACTGGGCACTGCAGGCCTCTCTGCTAATGCAGTAGGAACGGCCACGAGTATAGCTAATATTAGTATTAGTGAAGGCGCGATCTTCTTTACAATAGACGACATCGCTAGTCTCCCCCTCATAATATAGTATTATTAGGAGGGCGAGTTTAAATACTTTCTAAGCGCAGGGGGAAGAGGAGAGTTAATGAAAAAAGCGCAGTCTCTCTACGGGGTTTTTAACGTCTAACTGCCACTATTATTACTGTTATTAGAACCGTTACGGCTAATACTACTATAGACATTTGCAAGTTGTTTACTAAAGCTATCATGTCGCTTTGTGACTGTGATGTTGAGTCTACTTTCTTGTTAAGTTCTTCTATTGATTTTCCTAGCGCGTTTAAGTTCGCAGTAATGTTCTCCTGCTGCCTTGAGAGAATAATCGCGCTCTTTGTTAGCTCTTCTATAGCACTACTAGTTTTGGCAGTGTAGTTAGCGAGACCCGCTACTAATTTATTAATATATTCTATTACACCATCTAGTCTGCTCGAGGTATTTTCTTGATACTTGGCGAGACGGGCTATTTCACTCGAAAGCTCTGTAATAGCCATACCAGTCTCATTAGCTAATCTAATAGTTGCTTCTTCAAGAGCACTTGTGCGTATTCTTAATTCATCTAGCGAACTCGAAATACTCCTGTGTACAGTTACTATTTCAACTAGTAGGCTTGATATTAACTCTTCTGCTTTCTCTCTGGCATATGCGTATAAGCTTGAAGCCTCCTCAACATCGCCAAGGAATAGTAATATATCCGCCTCGCTGAGCACCGATTCGATGTCCTCGAGTAATTCCATGGCTTTAGTAACGTTAATACCATATATCATACCTAATTGTACTAAGAGCAGGGCTCTATCATACGCTCTTTGAGCACTAAGCCTCTCTTCTTCAACAAATCTACTACTCAAAATTGTAATCCCGAATTCTGTTGAGTTACTAAATGGTACGCCGCCAACAGTGCCCTCGACAACTACTCTGAGTCGTGCAGGGCCTATATAAGCGGCCTCGGGAACGAAGACTCTTCCTATTAACACTCTCGTTACGGGAACACCGTCTACCTCTATAGGCTCCATCAACACAGTGAGTGTCAAAGTAGTAACGACTGTTATGCCCGCTATTAGAGTCGCCTCAGCCCTAGTTATGGTGGGCGCTCCACGTAGATATGCTTTTACTTCTATATACTGGTATTTGTTATATACAATTGTCCTATCTATTTCAAACTTTACTACCCCTGTTGGTTGCGCATAAGTTACTTCAAATATAGCTGGAGTTAAAATTAGAGCTAGTAGTAGAGTCGTTGCTAGAGCTCTCTTCATGAAATACCCCCGGTATTCTATTTATAGCACCCTAACGTTTAAAAACTTTTAAACGGGAGAAAATCCTGAGCAGTCTTCAGCCCGTTCACGTTAAAGTTCAACTCTGATCTCAAACAAGTAGCTACTGAATATTGATCATTGAGGGGGAGTATATAAATTAGGAAGCCGCTAATGTATTATTATAGGGTGTTGATAGAATGGAGAGCTCTGAGACATCCACGGGAGAACACATACTGGAGGTCAGTAATTTAAAAGTCTATTACTATGCAATTAAGGGCGTCGTCAAAGCAGTTGATAACGTGAGCTTCTCGCTTCGTAAAGGAGAATCACTAGGTCTAGTCGGGGAATCCGGCTGTGGAAAAAGCACACTAGGTTACGCTCTAATTAGGCTTGTACCCCCGCCAGGGAGAGTTGCAGGGGGTACTATAAAGTTCAAGGGTATCGACCTAGTGAGTATGAGTGAAGAAGAGTTTAGAACTAAAATTAGGTGGAAAGGAATATCAATGATCTTTCAAGGCGCTCTAAACGCTCTTAACCCGGTTATAAGAGTCGGCGACCAGATCGCTGAAGCATACAGCCTACACCTGGGACTAAGTAAGCGTGAGGGGTTAATGCGTGCTAGAGAGCTCTTAAAAACTGTTCGCATGGAACCTGATAAGGTAAAGAACTACCCCCACGAGCTTAGCGGCGGCATGAAGCAGAGAGCAGTAATAGCAATGGCTCTCGCCCTAAACCCGTCTCTAGTAATAGCAGACGAGCCGACTACAGCATTAGACGTTGTTACACAAGCTCACATAATCAACTTGTTAAAAACTATTCAAAGAGAGAGAGGTCTCACACTAATACTGATCTCGCACGACCTCAGCTTAGTGGCTGAAATAGCAGACACAGTAGCAATAATGTATGCTGGGAAAATAGTCGAGTACGGGTCCTCAGAGATTGTGTATAAAAACCCACTACACCCCTACACGGATGGCTTAATGAGAAGTATACCTAGACTCACAGGTGAGAAATCCGAGTTAGTAGGCATTCCAGGTGAGCCGCCCGACCTTATTAACCCGCCTCCGGGTTGTAGATTCCACCCTAGATGCAAATTCGCCATGGATATATGTAAGAGAGAAGAGCCGCCTACAGTGGAGTTTCAACATGGACACAGGGTTGCGTGTTGGCTTCACGTAAAGAGGTGAGAGCTGTGAGCCCTGTAGATACTCGTGAACTAGATCAGCGCGCACTGCTGTACGTGAAGAACCTAAAAGTCTGGTTCCCCCTACGCAAGAGCATTACAGAGATCTTGACAATGGCTCCGACAAAGTACGTTAGAGCTGTTGACGACATTACCTTTACTGTAAGCGAGGGAGAGGTATTCGGCCTAGTGGGAGAGTCTGGTTGCGGCAAGACTACAACGGGAAGAGCTGTCTTGAGGCTTGTCGACCCCACATCCGGCACCGTGGCGTATAAGCCAAGCGAACAGACTTTAAAAGAGCTTATTAGAGCTGAGGGCCCCCGAATCCTCCTCGAGTCTAAAATACACGTAGATGTGCCTAAGATTAGGAACATGAAGCCTCTCCGTAGAGAGATGCAGATGATCTTTCAAGATCCCTACGGAAGCCTCAACCCGAGACAGACTGTACTCAGTATTCTCATGGAGCCTCTCGAAGTTCACGGTATTGGAGAGACTAAGAGAGAGAAAATAGAGATTGTTATGAAAACCCTAGAGCTAGTTAAGCTCGTACCCCCCGAAGACTTCCTACACAGAAACCCACATCACTTGTCAGGTGGGCAGAGGCAGAGAGTAGGCATAGCGAGAGCTATCATTCTAAGACCAAAGTTCATAGTAGCTGATGAGCCCCTCTCAATGCTAGATGTCTCAATTAGAACTGATATACTTAAATTAATGATGGAGCTTAAAGAAAAGCTTGGACTAACCTACTTATTCATAACCCACGACCTCGCTCTAACGAGATATATCGCAGACAGAATAGCTGTTATGTACCTTGGTAAAATAGTCGAGCTAGGATCCACGGAGAAAATCCTGAGTAATCCACTACACCCATATACAAGAGCGCTTATTCAGGCTATTCCAGTGCCTGATCCAAGCAGGAGAAAAGAACTTAAAACGCCCGAGATAAAGGGCGAAGTACCGAGCGCCGTTAACATACCTCCTGGGTGTAGATTCCACCCGAGATGTGTAGCACTAGATAGGAACCCCAACTTAGCAGGTTACTGCAAAGTAAGAGAGCCGCAATTAATAGAGGTAGAAAAAGATCACTTTGTTGCCTGCTGGCTGTACTCAAAAGCGTAAAACAGTAAATAAGGAAAAATTTAGACCATTTTAAAATCTTTAGAACTCCTACTAGAACTAAGACCTTCAAAGTCAGTAAAACTGGTAACTAGTTTTCTAGAGACCTGCCCACAGAATGCTCCTGAACACTCATTATAACCTTAAACGCTACTATAAAGTCCTTGAAATTCGCATTTTTTGTCTCAGAAGGATTATCAGAGTAATGACAGCTATTGAGTAGAGGCGAGAATATCGTGTTAAGCGTAGTGTTAATGTTTGAAATTCACCAGCCCTACAGGTTAAACCCCCAGCTACACGAGAGGCTCATCGAGAAGGCCCTGCGCGGCGCTCTCGACGTTAAAGACGTGGAGGACGCTGTATTTGACAGCGAGTTGAATAGGCGCGTTATTAACCGCGTAGCTGATAACTGCTACATACCCGCAACTAAGATCATAATTGAAGGCATTGAGAGATTTAAGAGTAGTAGTAAGAAGTTCAAAGTGAGTTTTAGTATTAGTGGCGTCTTCTTAGAGCAGGCTTTAATGTGGCGTAGAGACTTAGTGGAGGTCTTTCAGAGAGCTGTCAACACGGGAATGGTGGAGTTAATTGAGCAGACGTACTACCACAGCTTAGCCGCGTTTATACCGCACTACGGCTTCGAGGAGCTCAGAGACCAGGTGCACGAGCACAGGAGAATTATACGTGAGCTCTTCAACTACGAGCCCGTCAGTGTAGAGAACACCGAGTTCACTTACAATAACGACATTGCGTGCTTCTTCGAGAACATGGGGTTCAAAGCTGTGCTAACCGAGGGAGTGGACTGGGTGCTAGGGTGGCGTAGTCCCAACTACGTCTATAGGGCTAGGGGCTGCGAGGTACCGGTGCTCACGCGTAACTACAGGTTAAGCGATGACGTGGGGTTTAGGTTTAGTGACAGGCGCTGGGATCAGTACCCTCTAACAGCCGACAAGTACGCTGAGTGGCTCTCTAAGACGCCGGGCGACGTTGTCTTAATAGCTGTAGACTACGAGACTTTCGGCGAGCACCACAAAGCCGAGACAGGCATACTCGAGTTCCTCCGCTGGCTACCAGTCGAGGTGCTAAGACGCGAGAACTTGGAGTTTCTAACCCCGAGAGAAGCCGTGGAGAAGTACAGGCCTGTTGACTACTACGACGTGCCCCCCTGGAGCACTATTAGCTGGGCCGACGAGAGAGACCTCTCAGCGTGGCTGGGTAATCGAATGCAGCAGAAGGCGTTCTCGGCCCTCTGCGAGCTGAGGCCCTACGTAGTGGCGCTTGGAGAGCCGGAAATCCTCTCACTCTGGAAGAGGCTCACAATTAGTGATCACTTCTACTACATGGCTACTAAGAGCGGGCCCACAGGCGAAGTGCACAGCTACTTCTCGCCCTATAAAGACTCCGCTATAGCCTTTGGGGTCTACATGGAGGCTATTGCTACTCTCTGGCTCATTGTAGCTGAGAGAGTTAAGAGTAAGAGGAAGAGCGTGTTCTCTAGACTAGTAGTGCCGCCGCACAAGGCGTTTTACTTCAATAAGCCCACTGGCGAGTACACCGGGTTCTCAGCGAGGTCTCTGAGAGAGCTACTCGAAGTAGTAGAGAGAGTGCCGGCTGAGTCTTTCCTACACCACCTACACCGCGGCGACTTCGAGAAGTGGCTTGTAGACGTGTTCTTCTTAGACGAGCTGAGAGGTGTGCTTGAGGAGCTCGGGTCTAGAACTGCTAGTTACTACGAGAAGCTGAGCGACTTCAAGAAAATAATTAGGAGTGTTATTGAGGACTAGTGAGGTGAGAAGCGTGCCCGTGAACTTCATATTCGCACTGCACTTCCACCAGCCTCACGGCCAGTTTAAGTGGGTTTCCGAGAGGATTTTCGAGAACAGCTACGAGATGCTACTAGACGTGTTGAAGAAGTACAGCGACTTAAAGTTCACAGTACACATTAGTGGCCCACTACTACTGTACCTCAAGGACAACCACTCAGAGTGGCTTGAAGAGCTCTTCAGGCTCGGAGATATAGGCACAGTAGAGTTCATGGGGGGCACTATTGGCGAGGCTATTCTACCACTAGTGCCGAGCAACGACAGAGTCGAGCAAGTGACCAGGTACTTTGAGCTCTTCGAGAAGATCTCTGGGATTAGGCCTCGCGGAGTCTGGCTACCAGAGAGAGTGTGGGAGCCTTGGATGCCGGAGACTATGGCTAGAGCTGGAGTAGAGTACACTCTAGTAGATGACGCCGTGCTAGTCAAGTCCGGCTATCCACGTGACAGCGCGCTCTACGCGTGGATAGTTGAAGAGAGCGGCTACAGCGTCAAGGTCCTCTTCATAGATGAGGGAGTAAGGTATATTCTGCCCTGGGAGAGGCCTCAAGTAGTACTGGACTACATAGCGTCTAGGTCTAGTCACCCCTCAGCAGTGGTTATATGGGGTAGTGACGCGGAGAAGTTCGGAGAGTGGATGAGTAGAGAGGCGAGTAGAGCGTGGCTGGAGGAGTTCTTAGAGAGGCTTAGAGGCGACGGGAGAATTCGACTCGTCCACCCCTCAGAGTACCTCAGAGAAAGCGGTGTTCGCGGCTACTTGTACCTCGACTCTGGGAGCTACGATAAAATGCTGGAGTGGAGTTGGGGGTTTGTGAGGAACTTCTTGTACAAGTACGCTGAGAGCAAGAACATGTATAGCAAGGCACTCTGGGTCAAGAAGAAGCTGAGTAGTGCCTACAGGTCTCAGAGAGAAATACCACTAGACTACTACCTCGCTCAGTGTAACGACGCGTACTGGCACGGACTCTTCGGCGGCGTGTACCTAGCGCACCTGAGACAGGCTATATACGAGTCTCTCATTAGAGTCGAAAGGGAGGCCGAGGAGATCGCCGGGTACTACTCCGAAACCCCCGTTAAGAGGACACTAGTGGACTTCGACTTGGATGGGAGAGATGAGCTACTCGTGGAGACGCCTACTGTAAACCTCTATATTGAGCTCAGCGATGGAGGCACGCTCTTCGAGTTCGACGTGAAGAGAAAGGGTCTAGAGCACAACGTCCAAGACACTGTGACGAGGTACCCAGAGCCCTACCTACCGGCAGAGTTCAGGCCAGACTGGTATAGGCGTGTCAGCTGGAGAGTACACGTGTGGGGACTTGAAACCAGGCTAGAGGACTGGGTGTCTAACACTCCATTTAAAGACATGAGCGACCTAGCTCTAGCACAGTACAGAGTCGCCTTTAGCGAGGAGCCGCGAGAACTCCACCTCAGAGCTGTTGGCGGAGTCTACTACTACGGGGTTAAGGCGTGCACCGTGCTAGTCGAGAAGGCTGTGAGAGTTGAGAAAAGCGGCTACAGAGTCAAGTACACAGTTAAAAACCTCGGCGAAGGCGTGTTGAGGGGTAAGCTCGGCTTTGAGTACCACTTAGCGTGGAAAGTAGACAGGGAGAGGGAGAGGGAGGTCTTCTACAGTGTCAACGGGAAGAAGTACAGTGTCTCAGAGCCGTATGTAGGCGGGGCTAGCGTAGTCGCCGTGGACTCGGGCGTGTACCCCTTAATAGTCCTCAAAGCGTCGAGAGGCGTAGGTGCGTGGATTAGTAGGCTCTCTAGCTACGCGAGAACGGAGAGGGGGGTTAGAGAGATACCGCAGGGTCTTGGAGTAATGTTTGTAGAGGACGTTGAGCTCGAGAAGGGAGGTGTCTACGAGCTGGAAGTAGAGCACTACGTAGAGCTCTAAGCGTGTTAGCTGTGCGAGTCCTCTTCTTCACATTTGAGTCTCTCTACACGAGGAAAGTAGGCGGGCTCGCGGAGGCTTCTATTAGACTAGCTCAGGGACTCGCTAGTAGAGGTGTGAGAGTAGAAGTCTACACGCCAGCACACGGGTCTGTAGACGCGTGCAGAGACCCTGTCTTCAAACTGACACTAAATAGCAGTGAGTACTGCGTTGCTGAACTCCCAGAGACTAGGCCTCGACACTACGCTATTGGAGGAGGCGTTCTGGAGGACCCAGAGGTCTACAGCCCTCAGAGACTACTAGTGAAGTCGCTGGTTTACGCTAGAGTCGCCTCGGAGTACCTAGCTAGGGAGCTGAGTAGAGAAGAGCTAGTAGTAGCTCACGCCCACGACTGGCACAGTTTTCCAGTGCTCTTAGCGCTGAGCGCTAGGGCCGCTGAAAAGAGGCTAAGACTGCGCAGTGTATACCAGGTCCACTTGCTGTCTAAGGCGAGGATTAGCCTAGACGACTTGACTAGGTGGCTTGGAGTAAGCCCCGGCACGCCTCTGCGAGGTGCTCTCGGAGTTAAGAGCCTGGAGGAGTATTATAGGGAGTCTCGTGGGTACGTGGAGAGGCTGGCCGGGCTAGTAGCCGATGTAGTCGTGACTGTGAGTCCGAGGTACGCTAAGAGCGTTATGAGAGCCGTGGGGCCCGCTTCCTGGGGTAGAGTGAGCTACGTATACAACGCGTCTCCAGTCACGTGGAGCGAGGTCGCGAGTGTAATTAAGAGCAGGTCTGCGAGAGACCCCTCGCGCCCCGAGACTAGGCGCGAGCTCCGCGCCGAGGTGCTCCTAAGAGGGATCTGCTCAGTTAAACTAGTACACCCCAGCAGGAGGGTTGAGGAGGAGGTTAAGAGGCTAATTAACCACTACGACGCCGCGTGCAGGCCTTTTAAGAGGAGCGGTCCACTACTAGTCGGCGTGGGGAGGACCTCTAAGCAGAAGGGCTTCGACTTCCTGGTCAAGTCCCTGGACAGACTAGTGGGAGAAGTACCGAGTATTAGAGTAGTGCTCGTAGCGGCCCCCATGGAGCACGGAGCCGACGTCCTCAGAGAGCTACTAGAGCACACTCTACTATTTCCAGATAACCTCCGAGTCTTAGCCGGCTACATTTCACGAGAAGACACGATCTGCCTCTACTACGTCGCCAGCGCCACTATTACACCCAGTAGGAGCGAGCCCTTTGGACTAGTAGCACTAGAATCAATGGCTGCCGGAACGCCCGTAGCCGCGTCTAGAGTTGATGGACTACAGGATATAGTAGTAGACGTGAGGGTAGCTGGGAGTAGGGGTAGTGGCGTTCTCTTTAACCCCCTGGACAGAGAAGACCTCGTAGAGTCCACTGCGCACTTAATTAGGCTAGTCGAGAGCCCGGACCCCCTCTCCGCTGAGATTAGAGAGTCGTGTATAAAGAGGGCCTCCGAGTTCACGTGGGAGAAGTCGGCGGAGAGGCTACTGGAAGTATACGCGTCTACTCCACACCCGCCGTCAGCTTCTCGATGAAGTAGTAGGCCGCTCTAGGGTAGTCTTTTTCGCCAAATCCACCCCTGCTTGCCTCTTCGTAGAATCTCCTAATGGCCGCGGAAACTAGTGGTTTAACACCCCGCTCTAGTAGAGTTTTCTCAATGTACGAGTAGTCCTTAGCGGCGAGCCTGACTGTGAAGCGAGGTGGTTTCTCGCCGAAAACCCTGTGCCAGGCTCTCTCAATTAGGGGCTTAAACCAGAGGTTCTCAGAGGCCTCTAGTAGTAGCGTCTCCTCAATACCCCACGACTTCAGTAGAGCCAGCGACTCTGCCAGCAGCGCCGGCGCCGAGAGACCTATGTTGTTCAGAGCTAGCTTTAATATGCTGGCCCTCGGGGGCTCTCCCACGTAGAGTACACGTGTACTGTACAGCTCGACTACACTCTTAACTCTCTCGTACACACCCTCACTACACGCAATGTAGCTTACTAGTCTACACTCACGCGCCTCATCCGCGCTACCGTATACGGGGCCCTCACTGTAGACCACGTTGACCTCGCCGAGAGCCCTCATAGCCCTGAGACTAGTCATAGGTGTTACTGTGCTGGCGTTTACTAGTAGTGGCGGAGTACCAGTAGTGCCGGGCTGGCTACTAGTAACCGCGCCCACTATACTTAGTAGGGCTTCATCGTCGGAGACGAAGACTACTACTGCATCAGTGTTCCTCAGGAGTTGACTGGGAGACTCGTAGACTCTCACTCCGGGTAGCTCGCGAGCTATTCTCTCAGCCTTCTCTCTAGTCCTATTGTAAACGCCTGCTCTAACCCCCCTGCTGTGCAGGCACCTAGCGAGGTTAGACCCCATAATACCTACTCCAATAATACCCACGTTCAAGAGCTCCTACCCCGCTCACACTCGCCTGGGGTTTCCTAATAAGCACCTAGTTTACTAAGCGAGTAGTGGTGTTAAATTTGAGTACCACTCGGAGTATACTTGAGAAGCTGAGCAGGTACTTCGAGCTCCCAGAAGACGGCGCACTAGACCTCTACGACGAGCTAGACACTCTCTACAACGAGTTGAGGTCTAAGTACCTTGAAGCACTAGTAGAGCCGGGAAAGAACAGAGAACTAGTCGAGAGAATACTCGACTTGACGAGAAAACTACTATTAAAGAGCGAGAAGAGCCTAGAGGAGGAGTTAATGCTAATAGCACTACTAGACATTCTAGCCACAGACGTGCACGACCGCGTCGCCGGGCTTGTAGCAGGAGAGAGCGAGGAAGTGGAGGAAGAGGGTGAGAGTGAAACCAGCGAGGAGCATTAGAGTAGATCAACTCTCACTCAGTACTGGTAGCTCGCGACTAAATACTCTAAATCCGCACTTGACACTGCGAGTAGACTTGCGGGGACTAGTGATCCCTAGTGTCAACTAAGAGACATGTGAACTCGCAGTAGTAGAGGCGAGTAGGGGCGTCTAGAGACAGTAAAGGCGCGGTTGATAAGAGAAGAGTTAAGTAGGAGTTCTATTTCCCCACAGCTACTAGTAGAGCTGTACTAGCTAGTATGAGTACCGTAACATTATCGATACCAGTGGTATTGATGTCGGCACTACTAGTGGTGCCAGCTCTGCGTCACTTGAACGCTCTAATTGCTTTACACGCATCAATGTTACTGGCGATTCCCCAGGCAGATTTGATTCCGGCTACGTGGGCATTTCTATACGAGAAGAGCCTTTTGGATTATGGATTAGGACACGCTCTCGCGTAAGTGACTATTTGAGTACAGCGCTTAAATTGCGCCGCGGCCGCGCAGTCATTTAACTACTAGTGGACTACTAGTGGGAAAACAATACTCGCCAGTCTACTCCTACTCGCTTCGCGGAGTTTAAGACTCTCTGTTACTACTAGCATACACAGTAGTAGTTGTTGGCATTACTAGGAGAGGGGCGAGTAGTATTCGGGGGAGTTCTCTAGTAGAGTGGTTTGCTACTATGCCCCTCGGAGTGGAGGACGTGTCTGCTAGGGAGCTAGCGGAGATTACTGGGCTGAGCACTAGTGTCGATGTCGGCAAGGTTTTCTTTAGAGGCCCTCTAGAGGCCATGTACACTGTCAACTACTCTGCGAGGACTATTAACAGGCTCTACTTACTACTAGCCCGCGAAGAATTCACTTCTCTTAGCAATATTTACAGAATAGCTAAGAGCGTTGACTACACTAGTTTGCTAGCTCCAGACATGTCCTTTGCTGTAAGGTGTGAGCGCGTGGGTGAGCACGACTTTACCAGCATTGACGTCGCGAGAGTAGTGGGGCAGGCTGTAATAGACTCGTACATGGAGTCTCGCGGTACGAGGCCGCGCGTTAATCTAGACGAGCCGGACGTAGAGATCAGTGTTTTCGTGAGGTTTAGCGAGGTCTTAATAGGCGTGAACACGACTGGCGAGTCACTACACAGGAGGAGGTACAGAGTGTACAGTCACCCAGCCGCCTTAAAGACCACGCTGGCGGCCGCTATGCTGAGACTAGGCGAGTACCGCGGAGAGCCCCTAGTAGACCCCCTGTGCGGCGGCGCCACAATACCTATTGAAGCCGCACACATGGCGAGGAGATACCCAGTAGTGCTCTTTAGGAGAGACTACTACTTCACTAAGCTCCCACTCCACGACCCCGCAGTGGAGAGCGCTGTGCGTGAGAGGCTACTCGGCTCGGTTAACAGGGGCAAGTACGAGATCACGTGTATCGAGATCAGTCCGAAACACGTAGAAGGGGCTCTCGCGAATTTAAAGAGTGCTAGAGTAGAAGACACCGTGAGAGTACTCAACAGAGACTCTACTCGGAGCGAGACCTACAAGGACGTGAACGCGAAACTAGTAGTCACAAATCCCCCCTACGGTATGAGGTCTCACAGCTTAAAGAAAATAGGCCTCTTCTACGAGACGCTACTTAGAGTTCTGAGAGACGCGTACAGCGGAGTCCGAGTAGTTCTAATCACCGCTTCGACGAGGCAACTCGAAGAAGCCGCCGCGAAAACAGACGCGGCAATACTACACTCGAGAAGAGTAATGCACGGCGGACTACCAGCAAAAATCTACATCTTAAGGCTATAATTTCTAGTCCTCCGCCAAACATGAGGACTCTTCTTCACGGCCCACCAGCCCGTCTTGAATTCTTTAAATACTTATGTATAGTATTAGTGTAGTATTGCGAAATTAAGCAAGACTTCGAGATGGGTGTCGCGATGAACGCTGTTGCGTCGCTGTTTATAGCTCTAGTCGTGGTAATTGTGTTGCTGGCTTTAAAGACTCCTATTTACATTGCCCTCATAGCTTCTCTCCTAGTGCTCTCCACTCTGAGCGGGGGCTTAGAGTTAACGGTGAGAGTCCTTGTGAACACTGTGCTCGCCACTGAGACGTGGCTTTTAATTGCGAGTGTTGCTCTTATTGCGTGGCTGGCTGTACTCTACGGGAGTACCGGTGTCGCCAGAGTTCTCGGTAGTGAGCTCTCTAAGGCTGCGCGTAGTGGTCTACTAGCACTCACAATTCCACCGGGCGTTCTCGGCCTACTCCCCATACCGGGCGGCGCGTTAATGTCCGCTCCAGTAGTCGACGCCGTGGGCTCTCTTACTGGACTCAGAGACGATACAAAGGTGTTCGTTAACGTGTGGTACAGGCACGTCACAGTGTTTATTTACCCACTAACACCGGTACTAGTACTGACCTCGGCGATTTCCGGCTACACTGTTAGTGATCTAGTCTACTCGCTACTACCAGTAGCAGTAGTAATGTTCCTCGCGGGGCTACCTCTGACCTGGAGTACTAGTAGAGTCGGCGGCGGAGTAGATACACGCGTGCTCGCAAAGAGCCTCGCTCCAATACTCGTGGCCGCCGCTACAGTACTAGTACTCTCCCCCCTAGAGAGCTCGCATCCGAGGCTACCAGCACTAGTAGCAGCTCTAGTGGGCCTAGTCTCTTTCATTTCGCTCAACAGGACTAGTAGACACCGGCTCCTCGAGGTCGCAACGAACAGGAAAGTCCTAGAGGTCTCGAGTGTCGCGTTCGTAGCGGTAGCGTTTAGGACTCTCCTCAAGCTTCTCGACATCTCAGACTTGGCCAGTGTACTGGGCTCCAGCACTCTCGCTGTGTGTGTACTCCTCCCAGCACTACTCTCACTTGTAAGCGGGTATCCCAGTGCCGGAGTAGTGCTCGCTATACCGCTAGCCGCGCGCACAGTGGGACTAACTCTACAGACAGTGTCACTAGTATACATATCAGCCTCTATAGCATACCTAGTCTCGCCCGTACACCTCTGCCTCATCTACACAGTTGAATACTTCAAGGGGAGGCTGTCTTCAGCCTACAGGCTACTACTCCCACTAGCACTCGGAGTGCTCTTCTTCGCGTACACCTGGTACACGGTAGTAGCCGGCTAGAAGAAGCCGAGCTTTCTCTCTCCAGGGCCTACGTGCCCGCGCTCGGTCTGCACAATGACTGCTTTAAGCCCCCTCTCCTCGAGTACGCGCTTAACTGTGAGCATTTCACTAAGTGTGGGTCTCTTCAGCCACCTCCTCCTGTTAGCCTCTTGCCACTTCATTACCGATCTGCCCTACAGTCGCCGCACCATCACACGTCGCCACTACAATTAAATCCTTAGCGTGCGTTGCACAGTGCAGTAGCAATTGATACTTAGCTGAGCTCTCCACACTCATTTTTAACCACCAGTCACTTAGACTAACACTAATTGAGGTAAAACTCTGCTAGTACGTGAGCCGCGAATTTTATATTGACTACTAACTAGAGCTTCTCTAACCGAACTTGCTTTAGAAAACCTGCTGGCTACGCTGAAGTAGCGAGGCCTCTACTAGAAAGTGGCCTACTCGACGCTGAGTTTGTTAATAATGCAGTAGAGCTAGATTCAAAGGCTGAGTTAGCGCGCGTAGAAGAGTACTACTTGGAGAACTGCTAGAAGAAGTCCTCTGGTCTAAACTGAGAGTTCTGGGACGCGCTGATTACTGGCTACACTTGAGTATAACTGGCAAGTCGGGGTTTTCTAGTATTACTTTTCCCCGAGAAGGGTCTAGGTACAAGCTAATGGACTTGAAGACTACTCCTCTCTCAGCTGCGTACTTTACCGCTCTCTCTATTAGCTTGTCCGCGCCGCAGTACAGCTGAAACACCCTGACTCGTGGTAGCGCGCTTATAAACACCACGAGGCCACTGTAGATACCTCTTGACACGAGGTCTCCTAGTAGTAGCAACTGCTCCCTCCCCCTTCTAGTGGGGGCGTCGGGGTAGCCGGCTACGTGGCTATTGAGTCTCAGCACCGCGCTCTTAAGCTCAACTAGCCAGTCCCTGTGGTCTCCGCGCAGTAGAAAGTCGAATACCCTGCCCTCGACTCTCGGGTACTTCTTAACTACTCTAAACCCCCTAAGCCAGTGAAGAGACTCCATATCCACTAGTTTCTCGAATGCGCTCTCCTGCAACTTCGTGTCTATTAGCGCGGCGTAGCCGTCGTCCTCGACACCGATAACTCTGTATTTTAATTTCCCACTAGTGCTCTTAGCGAGGTATCCTACTCTGCTCTGCACTAAGTAGCTCACTAGTCTCCCAGTATTATTAGTGTGAGCGAGAACTTTCTCGCCGTTAACCTCGACGAGAACAGTAAACCTCGAAGCTCTCTTAACAATTCTGCACTCTACTAGCTCTCCTACGTCTAAAATCTCAACAATTAGTAATCACCGCTCAGCATACTGCTCTCAATGAATCTTAGGCACGCTGGTTATTTTACAACGTGCTCGGAAAATATGTATTTAAAAGCGCACAGCGAGAAACACAGCTAAGCCCTAGCACTCGTTAAAACAGCTAGTAAGGAGCAACCATAACAAGCCAGTATTCAGAAGGTTATCTACGAGACTGTATCGGGTGATGCCCGGGCACTAGTTCAGATCGCCCGAACAAGGCGCTAATGGCTAAGCGCGTAGTTGAAGAAGTAGAGAAGCGCTATGAAAAGTGCAGAGACACTGTGGCAATTCTTTACATCGAAGACGGAGTCATACATCTCGAGGAGATGAGAAGAGAGTTCGAGAACCTCCTGTACATTGAGGCCTGGGAGAGCTGTAAGAGCCTGAGTGAGTGCGTTAAATACATAGAGCAGTACTTGCTAAAAATCAGCTCTAGTCGCGCGTCTAAGTAGCGGTGTCTTGGAGGTGAAGAGAGCACTATTTATTGGGAGATTCCAGCCCTTCCACAACGGGCACCTCTACGCGGTAAATTGCATACTGCGCGAGCTCGACGAGGTCGTGCTAGTCATCGCGGCCGCCCAGTACAACTACACGTTTGACAACCCATTCACGGCTGGCGAGCGCGTCGAGATGATCAAGAGGGGTCTAGGAGACCTGTACTACAGGGCCTACGTAGTCCCCGTGGAGAATATTCCGAGTAACTACTTGTGGCCTCGCCGCGTACTCGAGTACACTCCCCGCGTGGAGGCCGTGTTCACTAATAACAGGTTTGTACAGGAGCTCTTCAGAGCACACGGCTTCAATGTGAGAGAGACCCCCCTACTACCCGGTGTCAGTGGTAGTACTGTGAGGGAGTTGATGGCTCGGGGCGGCGACTGGAGGAGTCTCGTTCCCGTAGCTGTCGCTGAATTTATCGAGGAGATTAACGGGGCTGAGAGAGCTAGAGTTCTCTGGAGCCTCTCCGTGAGGGTCCCGGGTGAGCGTTTTTGACTAGTGTCTGCATCGTGGCTGTCGGCACAGAGATCACGAGGGGGCTCATCCAAGACACGAACTCTCCGTGGCTCGCCAGTAGACTCAGTAGCTACGGAGTCGTAGTGAGGAGAATTATCAGCGTTCCCGACGAGAGAGGGGAGATGGCGTGGGCTGTAAAGAGCTGTCTCGAAGTAGCAGACATTGTAGTAGTGGGTGGCGGCATTGGATTCACGGGAGACGACGTTACAGTAGAGGCTGTTGCCGAGGCGCTGGGACTCAAACTCGTGTTCTCGAGCGAGGCCTTTGAGATGATTAGGAGTAGAGTTGGAGGTGAAGTGACTTACCAGGTTAAAGCCGCGTACATACCCGAGGGCTCTAGGCCGCTCTACAATAGAGTCGGGGTCTCTCCCGGAGTCCACATAGTACTCGGCTCTAAACACGTATTCCTCTTACCTGGAGTGCCGGGCGAAATGAGGGCTCTCTTCGAGGACCACGTAGCCCCCCTACTGCTCTCAACGCGGAGGTACACGAGGATTATTACTGTGAAGACGGGGCACGTCGTCGAGTCAGAAGTAGACAGGCTCGTTGAGCCCCTGAGAGCGAAGTACACGTGGGCGTACTTCAAGACGCACGCAAAGACCCCCGTTGAACTCGTGGTGGTTATTGAAGCGAGTAGTCCAGGTGAGCTCGAGGAGAGGAGTAGAGAGCTTATTGAGGAGCTCTCGAAGAGACTTAGAGTGGAGAGTCTAGAACTGAAGTAGAGCGGGGGCTCTACTAGTGGTGGCGCTCTCCGAGAAGACTCTCCTACTAGTCCCCTTCCACGAGAGGGGGTATAGTAGGCTGGCCGAGTACTTGGAGAGGACTACTCCACCCGTGTACCTACCGCTACCAGTAGAGCTCTGCAGAGAGCCTCTGCTGAGCGGGTATCTGCCCAGCGGCCTCTGGGGGTTTTCAGAGTGTGGAGCGCCTTGCTGGAAGTTCTGCGCTCTTGTGCAAACTACACCTGCTACTTGACACTAGATCACGTGAGAGAGTCCGTTAACGTGTCTACTAGGCTTATAGTGCTAGTCGTGAAGGCGAGGGTCTTCGAGAAGGTGGACCCGGTTGAGTGGCTGAGAGCACTACCCGAGAGAGTCGACACGAGAGCTCCGCTGGACTGGAGAGGCGTTCTCGTAGTTGACAGGTTTACCGACTACGCATTACTAGTCAAGAAGAGAAGAGAGCCTGCTCAAGTAGTAGTGTTAGAGGACTTCATCCCGACACCACTAGATGTGCTCCTCTTAGTTAAGAGCGGGGTGATTACGTGGAACTGCGATATCGGCGAGGTCGTTGAGTGGGCTGTTAAGTACATTGGCGACTACGTGTTGACTAGTAGAGACCTCACTGAGGCGTACAGTAAGCTCAGAGGCTCCGTGGAGTACTTGAGCCTACTGCGCGAGTGTACTAGTGACTCTACTGTTCTCTCCTCTCTCCCGGCCCACTAGCAGTGGGCGTGCACGCTTCAACTAGAAGTCTTCTGAGCTCCTCCGGCTTAGTAAAGAGTAGTGAGAAGAGCTCGCGGGGCCCCTTCTCGCGTATGAGCTTGTCCAGCGCCTTGTACAAGTGACAAGTGGCCTCTAGGTCTCTCACTCTGCCGAGCACAGTGTTCTGCAGTATTTCCCCGAGCCTCGCGTCGAGAGAGTCTGCTAAGTGCACTACTAGCCCCTCAATTGTCGTGAAGGGGGTGTCTCCGTGTACCTCCGACACTACTCTGATAAGTCTCTCCGGGGCTCTCCTCATAACTAGCTCGCCCACTACTGAGTAGTGGTGTGCGAGGTACCAGTCATCGCGCATTTTATAGCCCCCGTACAACTCGTCTCTCGCGTACTGGTAGTACTTGTAGATGTCGTGGAGTAAAGCCGCCGCGATTACTAAGTCCCTGTTAACTCTAATTCCGTAGACCTCTTCGATAACGCGAGACACGGCGTCAGCCACTCTCACTACTGAGAGCGTGTGTAGTAGTAGTCCGCCAGTGAAGAAGTGGTGTTTACGAGGAGCCGCTGGCGACTCCTCTAGCTTTATGAGTGGAGTAGTAGCTGAGTAGGAGAGCTCCGGCTTCTCTAGTACTTCGATCACCACTCTCCTGACCTCGCTGTCCCCTATTTCCTCCGCAATAGCCAGGAGGCTCGCCTTCAGCTCCTCAACCCAGCTCACGTCCATAAACCCCCCGGGTACTTGAGGTGTGAGCGGGTTTCCCCGAGGCAGTCATTTGTAGTTAGTTGTAAGTAGTTGTGAATGCTTTTTCTTGCCTCGGGGTTCCCGGGCTCTGCTCGGGTTTTTACTGCATTACAGCCCGGGCTATCAGGGCTCCACGCAACCCCCAAGCCCCTCATCCGCATCGAAGACAACAACTCAAACACCAAAACTCACCATCCACAATTGTATACACGTAGAGAACCTAGTAAATATAAGCCAGATATTCACAGTTATCTTAATTATAGATCGGTCACGGCTTTTATACCTCGCGCGGTATAGTGAGTAGTGATTACTGAGTTTAGGGGTGTAGTTGTTGGACAGAGTCTTCTTAGTCGGCGTTGGCGTGACTAAAATAGGGCGTCACTTCGAGAAGCACGCTAAAGAGCTCTTCGCCGAGGCCCTCTGGAAGGCTATTGAGGACGCCGGGGACACTAGACCTCAGGCCGTAGTAGTAGGCAACATGACGTCTAGTGTGCTCATGCAACAGGACAGTCTAGGCGCTCTACTAGCAGACTGCGCCGGCTTTAGAGGTATTCCCGCCTTCAAGGTGGAGGCCGCTTGTGGTAGTGGCGGCGTCGCTCTATACGCTGGCTACGCTCTAGTGAAGTCTGGCGTTGTGGACGTGGCGGCTGTGGGAGGCGTGGAGAAACTCACGGAGGCCAACACCGAGACGGCGACTAGGGCCCTCGCCCAGGCCGCCGACGCCGACTACGAGGTCTTCTACGGCGTGACTTTCACGGGGCTCAACGCAATGCTCGCGAGGCTCTACATGAACATGTTTAACTACACTGACGAGGACCTCTCGTACTGGCCGCTGAAAATGCACGAGTATGCTAGCTATAACCCCTACGCTCAGCTACCCAGAAAGACCACGCTCGAGGAAATCCTCGAGAGCCCGATAATAGCAGACCCACTAAGACTCTACCACGCCGCTCCAATAGGTGACGGCGCGGCTGTAGTCCTACTAGTTAGAGGTGAGGAGAGGGCTAGAGAGATCAGTAGAGCTGTGGGGAGAGACGTACTAGTAGAGCTCGCAAGCGTGAGCGTGGTCACTGACAGTGTAGACATGACTACGAGACGTGACCTCCTCACAATGGAGTCTACGGTAATCGCGTCTAGAGAAGCCCTGGCTAAGGCGAAGTTAACAGTTAAAGATGTGGACTACGTAGAGCTACACGACGCCTTCCACATCACAGCCTATGCGTCGCTCGAAGACCTGGGCTTCGCTCCCAAGGGCGCGGCAGCTAAGCTCTATAGAGAGGGGAGGTTCCAGAAGGGGGACAAGCCAGAAGTCAACTTCAGCGGGGGTTTAAAGGCGAGAGGGCACCCCGTTGGCGCTACGGGAGTCTACCAGGCCGCCGAGGCCACTATGCAGCTGAGAGGCGACTTTCCCGGTTTTAAAGCAAGTAGCCCGGAGACCGCTCTAATTCACAATATAGGCGGCGTGAGCACAATAGCCGCTGTTGCCGTGTTTAAGAGGGTTAAGTGAAATGAGCTCTCACGAGGAGTTGCTGAAGAGGCTTCAAGAGCTACGAGAGCTCTCTATTCTCGGTGGTGGGAAAGACAAAATCGAGCAGCAGAAGCAGAAGGGTAAGTTGTGGGTTAGAGAGAGGCTTGAAAAGCTACTCGACCCGGGCTCTTTTGTCGAGCTCCAGTGGCTGAGAGTGCACAGGTCAACCTACTTCGGCCTGGACAAGGTCAGGTTCTACGGGGATGGAGTGGTAACAGGCTATGGGAGAATAGACGGTAGACTCGTCTACGTGTATGCACAGGACTTCACAGTCCTCGGCGGGAGTATTGGCGAGGCTCACGGCGAGAAAATAGCCAGGACTATTGAAGTGGCTGTGCAAGCCGGCGCCCCGGTAATAGGCCTCTACGACTCGGGCGGCGCGAGAATACAGGAGGGCGTCGCCGCGCTCCACGGGTGCGGGAGGATCTTCTACGCTAATGTCAAGGCGAGCGGTGTTGTGCCACAAATAGCCGTTATACTGGGTCCCTGCGCGGGGGCTGCCGCCTACAGCCCCGCACTAATGGACTTCGTGATCATGGTTAAGGGCTCTTACATGTTTATAACAGGGCCGGAAGTCGTGAAGGCCGCTACTGGCGTGGCTGTCACATTTGAGCAACTGGGCGGCGCCGACGTCCACGGGTCAGTTAGTGGAGTCGCACACTTCGTAGCAGATAGCGAGGAGGCGGCTTTTGCCATAGTCAGAAAGCTCCTCTCATACTTACCAAGCAACTGCACAGAAGACCCCCCATACGTGCCAACAGACGACCCCGTAGACAGGAGAATTGACGAGGTCTACGAGATCGTCCCCGTGGATCCCATGAAGCCCTTCAACGTCAAGCGAGTTATTGAGCTCATAGTCGACAACGGGGACTTCCTCGAAGTTCACGCTAACTACGCTAAGAGCGCTGTTGTGGGCTTTGGGAGAATAGGAGGCTACAGCGTGTGTATAGTAGCGAACCAGCCAGAGGTGAACGCCGGCGTAATAGACATAGAGGCTAGTAACAAGATCGCTAGGTTCGTGAGGTTCTGCGACGCCTTCAACCTGCCAATAGTAACGCTCGTAGACACCCCCGGCTTCATGCCCGGAGTTGACCAGGAGCACGGGGGGATCATTAAGCACGGGGCTAAAATACTGCACGCCTACGCCGAGGCCACTGTGCCCAAGATAACAGTAGTCATGAGGAAGGCGTATGGTGGAGCGTACATAGCCATGGGTAGCCTCTCTCTGAACAGCGATGTCAACTACGCGTGGCCGACAGCTGAGATAGCCGTTATGGGCCCCGAGGGCGCTGTGAGAATACTGTACAGGAGGGAAATGGAGAAAGCCCCGGACCCCGAGGCGTTTTTCAGAGAGAAGCTCAGAGAGTACCGCGAAGTCTTCGCAAACCCCTACAGAGCTGCCGAGCTCGGCTACGTCGACGACGTTATAGACCCCGCGCTAACGAGAAAGAATATCTACGAGGCCCTCGCAGCCCTCTCAACTAAGCACGCAGAGCCCGGGCCCTTCAGGAAGCACAGTAACATACCTCTCTAATCAGCTCAGCCTAATTTTCAGTAGCGGCTCTCCCTTGTTCACAGGCTTGTTTTTATCCACGTACACTTCATCAACTACTCCCTTGTAGGGGGATTTGACTTCAATAATCATCTTCATAGACTCCATTAACAGGAGCACGTCACCCTCCTTTACGCTAGCACCCGGAGCTACTTTTACCTCGACTACGCGGCCAGTTATTGGAGCCGTCACGAGGCCGGGCGCCTCGACGGGCTTCTTAGCTACTCTCTTCTCCTCCGCCTTACTAATAGTCACGCTCTGCTGTACTACCCTCGTTACTGGTAGTCTCTCGAAGTCCACGTAGACGCCGTCCGAGTCGTTAATGTAGACTAAGCGTTTCACTCCGTTAATGTCTAGTACTAGCCTCTTCTCGCCGGGGTGGTCTACTCTAATCCTGTAGAGCCTGCCCGTTTTGAGGCTTCTCAGCACTACTGAGTCGCGTGACTTCTCGACTAGCTCGAACTCTAAGTCCTCTCCAAGCCCCGTGGAGACTCTATACCTCTTGGACAACGCGATCAACCTCTATCTTTAGTCAGCAACGCCAACCGTCTTCACGGATCTGACACGGGTTCGCTCATCACCCGTGTCAGTAGACTACTCGCCGGGACTAATAAAAACTAGACCTTGAGTACTAGCGCTTTAGGAGTTAATAGGGAGTAGTGTAGAGGTCACAGTGAGGTGGGAGAGTGACCACTATTGACTGGAGGGCTGTGAGGGAGCGTAGAGAGGAGTTCTGGAGTAGTAGCCCAGTCTACAAGGCTATATACGAGAGGCTCACTAAACAGGGCTACCACATAATAGGAGTCCTAGGCGCCGTTAAGAGGTGTCACTGGACTAGAGAGGCCATTCTCAGGCGCAGATTCTGCTACAAGTGCCTCTGGTACGGAATTGAGAGCCACAGGTGTATACAAATGACTCCCGTTGTCGCGTGGTGCTGGAACAGGTGTCTACACTGCTGGAGAATAGAGCCGGAAGACATAGGCATGCACTGGGACGACACTAGGCCGCCGGTAGTGGACGACCCAGAAGTTCTCGTCGAGGAGAGTATTAGAGTCCACAGGCAGATAGTCGCCGGCTTTAAGGGCAACCCCAGCGCGGATCAAGAGATGGTTGAGGAGGCTATGAGGCCTAAGCACGCCGCGATAAGCCTCGCGGGGGAGCCGCTACTGTACCCGAGGCTCGGAGAGCTAATAGAGGAGTACCACAAGCGGGGACTCACGACGTTTCTAGTAACACACGGCACTAGGCCAGACGTGCTGAAAAACCTCGAAGTCGAGCCGACGCAGCTCTACGTGAGCGTGGAGGCGTGGGATAAGAAGTCCTACGAGTACTTCAACAGGCCCCTCATACCGCGAGCCTGGGAGCTCTTCCAGGAGACAATTGAGCTGGTGAGGTCCTTCAAGTCACCAGTAGTGTTTAGAATAACTCTAGTTAATGGGTTTAACGACCACGAAGAGGCCTTGAAGAAGTTCGCGGAGTTCATTAACAGGGGGTATCCACACTACGTTGAAGTCAAGGCCTACATGTACCTGGGTGTTAGTAGAGAGCGCTTAACTGCTAGTAATATGCCCTCTCACAGCGAGGTCAGGGCTTTTGCCGAGAAGCTGGCGGAGCTGACGGGCTACAAACTACTCAGCGAGTCTGTGCCCAGCCGAGTCGTCCTGCTCAGTAGGCTAGAAGACCCCATTAGGCACGGGAGCGGGTGCCCGGACGGCGTTAAGTGCCCTGAGAAGTACGCTCCAGTTATAACAGGAGAGTACGAGGAGGCTGAGGCGTAGTTTCAGACTCGAATTCCTCTACGACTCTACCAGCCTGTACTCTCTCCCAGCAAATAGTACCACCATAGCCTCTCTTCTCATTTCATCTAGGAGCACTTTCTCGTGGTGAGAGAGCTTGTCGACGTCTTGGACTTTAATTGGGAATTTGGCCCTGAACTCTCTGTAGAACTCGCTGTCAACTAAGAGCACTCCTACTCTCTTGACTCTCCCCTCAGAGATAAGCCTCTCCACGGGTACCTGCCCATACCTGCTCACAGCGTCACTGTAAAACATAACTGGCTCCTCGAGGAAACCACTGCTCTCCGCTCTCTTCTGCCTCGCTTGTAGAGCTCTCTCTAAGTCCCTCACAGTCCTCTCTAAGTCCTCAAGCCTCTTCTCCAGGACCTCAACTCTCTTCCTCAACTCCTCTAAGGCATTCGCGTGAGCAGGAGTTACTACCTCTCCACCTCTACTCTCGGGGGTGAGCGGGTCCGGGGCGACCTCGCGGACCGCCTCCTCGCGTGTTCTAGTAGTCTCCCCGGCAACGCCTTCTGCTCTCTCGCACCGAGCTGGTCTCTTCGACTTCTCGAGATACTCTAAAAACCTTACACCTCTCTCAGTTAACATGTACCCTCTACCAGCCTTCTCGACAAAGCCTCTTGATTTCAGCTTGTAGAGAACACCGCGAGTCTTCTCGACACTAGCACCCAGCAACTCGGAGAGCTCTTTCGCGCCGAGTCCGGGGTTCTCGTAGAGAGCTTCGAGAACTCTGTACATGAGAGGTTTCAAACTCACTCACTCTAAGTTATTTATAAGGCCCTCAGAGCTATTAATCCAGACCCCAGAGGTGTAGTGTGTGAATAGTTTATTCGACGAGGAGACTATTAGTGAACTCAGGCGCTTCTTCTCTACTCTGCGGAGAAATCTGAGAGACATACTAGTAGTGGACTCCACCGAGGGGCCTGGTAGCAGTGGGAGGTGTAACACCTGCCCTGAAGCAAAGCAACTAGCAGAGGAGCTATCGAGAATAAGTGGTGGCAAGCTCGGTTTTGACATGCTCGAGCTGGGCTCTGCTCGCCAGTTCAGACCGCGCTACGTCCCCGCTTTTATATACGACACGGCGAAAAAGAACGTGAGGTTTTACGGGCTACCTAGCGGCCACGAGTTCGCCCCATTCATATACGTTCACGAGTACATCTCAGAGGGTGCTAGGCTAGACGAGCACGTAGTTGAAGAAGTAGAGTCTATTGAAGCGCCAATGCACGTGAAGATCTTTGTTACGCCCGAGTGCCCCTACTGCTCAGCAGTCGTGGACTTCATGAACCAGGTGGGCATAGTGAACAATAATATTACAGTTGAGACTATCGAGGCATTTGAACACTCCCACGAGGCTGATATGTACCACGTACTCTACGTCCCCTACGTGGCTATAACACGAATAGAAGACTATGACACCTACGGTGCGCCCCCTGTAGAAGTCGTCCCGGGTTACGTGCCCCCCGAAGAGCTAGTTGAAGTCTTGAAGAAAGCTGAGAGGAAACTAAAGAGGACCACTTAGACCCCGTAACACAGCCCAAGTGCTCGTAGAGCTCACTAAGTCTTGATAAGTCGGGGGTGTTCTACTGTGATTTCTGGGGATGAAGAGGGTCCCTCTTACCTGACTAGTGAAGTATTCACGGACCGCCTGACCCGCGACGTCTCAGTTTATAAGGCGCTCTCCATGATATAGAAGACAAGGCTGAGAGTGGCATAGAGAGAAATGTATAGAGAGGAGTGGTCTAGAGAAATCGCGAGATTAGTTTACGGCTTGGAGCACAGTGTTAGAGGAGACGTTATAGATATTGACGAGGAGGGCTATCTAGTAATTAAAATCGGTGATCGAGTACTCAGAATTGTAGACCTCGTTAAGCAACACGGCTTCGACATAGCCTACATTAGAGTGCTCCCGCTAATTGAGAAGTCTATGCGGCTTGTTTACGAGACTTTTAGAGAGGTAATGGAAGCTTGTGGCTACAAGGGCTCACTAGTCCCCGTCTACCCCATGAAAGTAAACCCCACACCAGTAGTCATTGAGAGCATTTTTAAGTACGGTGAGAAGTACAACTGGGGCTTTAATACCGGCTCGCTCGGCGAGCTCCTTCTACTAGCTGAACTAGCCGAGAGGTACACGCCGAGAGTGCTAGTTTACGACGGCGTATTCACAGAGAGAGTAGTAGAAGCCCTCTTGAAGTTGAAGAGTCTGGGGTGGCGCGTAATAGTAGACATAGAGAGCGAGCACGAAGCCGAAGTAGTAGAGAAGCACCCGGAGCTCGAAGTTGGTATTCGAGTTAAGCCCATTACAAAGCCTCACGGCAAGTGGTCTGGCTCTACTGGACTAGCGGGGAAGTTCGGGTTAACAATAAATACCCTCGTGAAGCTAAGAGAAGACTTTAAGTGGATCACCGAGAGATCAGTACTACTACACATGCACCCCGGTTCACAGATCTCGAGATTTCGCGACATGAAGAAGTACATTGAGGAGGTCAGAGAGACGTATAGAGAGCTCTTAGAGCTGGGATTCGAGAGTATTTCAATGATCGACCCGGGCGGGGGCCTAGCCTATCCCTACATTGACGCGAGAGATGGCGAGGAGGAGTCGCCGGACTATGGCACTACTGACTACGCTAACCTCCTCGTCTCAGAATTCTCAAAACTACCCAATAATCCCCACATAGTGTTTGAGGGCGGGAGGTTTATAGTGGCGTCGCACAGACTCGTCGTAAGCAAAGTTATTGACGTGAGGCCCTACTCGGCTGTGCGCAACACAGAGAGCAGTAGCACGGTGTTGAGCTACCTAGAGGAGGTCAAGTCTATTAGCGACTTAAAGGCCGCGCTCTCGAAGATCAGGGGGGCTGCGGTCTCGCTGAGATCTACTGGCGAGCTGGACTTGAAGAGACGTGAGCTGTATGAGGACTTAATAGCACTCCTCGAAGACAAAGTCGCCGAGAAGCTCTCAGCTCTAATACTTGAGGGGAGAGCCGGTGTACGCGATGTTTTAAGTGACGGGGAGTTACTGAAAATCCTGACCTCTCCGAGTAGGCGCTACGTGCTAAACATGTCTATTTTCGCTGATATACCAGACGCTGTTCTCGTTGACCAGTACTTCCAAATTGTGCCAGCACACGAGCTTAACAAACCTCCCGACTTGCTGGCCTCAATAGCTGATTTAACCTGTGATAGTATGGGCGAGATCTCGCACTATATCAGCCTTGGCGCCGCTCTACGCGGAAATAAGCCTCTCTTCACTAGAGTCGACTCCAGACTGGTAGCTACACCCGGCACTAAGCTGAGACTACGAGGCGTGCCCATGCCTCTACCAACCAAGAACACTGACTACTACGTAGTCGTTCTCGACACTGGCGCCTACCAGGACACTCTAGCCATGAAGCACAATTTAATCTATGGAGCCCCGGAGATAATTGTAGATGTCAGCGAGGAGGGCATTTCAATTAGAGTTGTGAGGAACGGAGAGCTCAGAGTGTAGGAGGGCTCCTAGAACGCTCTTAGACGCGTGTTTGAGTACTCTCACGGTCACAAACTCCCCGAGCTTAACTCTCCCCGGGATCTTGACGGCTATTGGGTAGCTCCCCGGAAACCTCGCAACAGTAAACCCCCTAATGTACTTCTCTGTGTACAGGTAGTAGAGTAGCGTGTTCTCGGGGACGATTCGCGACAGCATTACGCGGTCGAAAAACCTCATAACGCGCACTCTGTGCGAGTGGAATATCCTCCTGTGTTTTCGCAGTAAGCGCTGAACTTCACTTCGTTTAATCCAGAGGGGGGTATTGGCTAGGACGGCTACTTGTCTAATGTTAACCCTCCTCACGAGCAGGCCCTCTTCGAGAATTCTCTTCAAGTACTCTTCGTTAATAGCGTAAGTCTCCCTAGTCTCCCCGGGGAGCCCGTAGAGTAGATTTATACCCGGCAGCAAGTAGGGGAGTCCATTCCACCCCCTCAAAATCCCCACTCTGTTAATAATTCTAATAGCCTCGAGAGACTCCTCTGGGCTCGCCTTTAAGTTGTTGAGTTTAACTACTCGCGGGTCAAGAGACTCCACGCCCAGCGCCGCGACGTCGCCGGGTGTGTTGTACTTGACAATTACCTTCAAAGCTCTCGTAGACTCCTCGGGGTGCTTGGCCACAGTACCCGGATTGACGTTATCAATGTGCAGTGTAACTAGGCCCGGAGCCGCCAATCTAATACCCCTGAACAGCCTCTCGAGAGCCTCTACATTTGGCTTGGGGAACTCCTCTTCGCCAACTCCGTGAGCCATGTACACCAGAATATCTGGCTGCCTACCCACTCTGATGTGTCTAACTCCGAGCTCGTAGAGCACTTCTACCTCTCTAATAATAGCGTGAGTGTCTCTCATAACTGGTCTCCCGTAGCGGGGCTCGATGCAGAAACTACAGCCACCACTAATCCAGCGCGGACACCCCCTAAAGGTCTCTAATTCCACGACGAGGTTCTTTCCGTAGCAGGGGTGTTCTCGAACTATTTTGGCGCCCACTACGAAGGCCCTGTCAGCGAGCTCGTAGTTCTCACGCGTAATCCAGGGCCTAGCCCTCTCGAAGCCGTGTTCTAAGAGCTCATTCAAGTACTCCTCAATGTCACCAGAGACTACTTCGTCAAACAGGCTCCTCATTTTAGAGGGCTCTACCGCTACGCTACCACCACCACTAGCCAGCCCATACCTCGCCGCTGGCCCCGCGAGTATTTTTCTCGCGTCTCTGAGTAGTAGTGCTGTTCTCTCCAGCTCCTCTCTAGTAATAGGCACCCCCCCAATGTACCTGCCCGGCACCTCTGAGCCGGCTACTACTGCTACGAGGTCTGCTCTCCTCGCTTCCTCTAAGAACTTGGAGATGTCAGCTCTAGCCTGGTCTATAGTCCAGTACCTAACAGTAGCACTCTTGTTTTTCAACCAGACTACTCCAGCTACTAGTCTGGGATACGTGTTTATGTAGGGCGGGACGCCCAGACCAGCCGGCTCGTCTGTGTAGCCGTCTAGAATAACTACTCTCTCGACTCTCACGCCGCAAAGCCCTACTTATACACGAATTGCTTCACCCTTAGTAAGTCTAGCACTGTGTCCAAGTCTAGCAACACGCCGGGATACCGCGTCTCGACTAGCATAGTCTTGTCCCTGTACTTGAAAGTCACCTCCTTTAAGCCCATTCCCTCCTCAGATATTGATAAGAGGTCTCGGAGTACACTTGACGAGAAGAGTACGGGGTGGCCCCGCTTACCGCTATACGTCGCCACCGCTACGTAGTACTCGTCTAGTCGCTCACTAAACCTCGCAACGAGCTCCGCGTAGACACCCGGGTGAATCCACGCCGCGTCTCCGGGATTTACACATATAATCTTCACGTCAGAGTACTCTCTCACAATGTACTCTACTCCGGCTTTTACAGAGCTACTCATGCCGCGCTTAAAGTCGGGGTTGAGGACAAAGTCTACTTGCCCCCTGAAATCACTCAGCGCTCCTACAACTAGCTCTGCTTGATGCCCGAGAACGACGACAACCCTCTTAAAGACACTCGACTCGATTATATTGGCGAGCGTCTGTGCTATTACCGGCTTATCGTGGTATTTGTAGAGCAGCTTGTTCCAGGGAAACCTCGTGCTCTCTCCAGCCGCTGGTACAATGCAGTAAATACTCACTACTGCTACCTCGAGACTATGTACAATCTAAAGAGGTCCGCGACGTCTTCACACTTGTCAGTGATCTTCTCCACGTCGTCTATAACTACTGGCATGACTATGCACACTTCTCTAAACTTAATTGAGCACTCTTTTAAGAGCTCCTCGAAGGCTTTGAGTTTAATCTCGTCTACGTCCTCCTCGATTTCTTCAATTTTATTAGCTACTTCAAGAGCCTTCGCGTAGTTACTCGCCACGTACTCTAAGAGGTCGTATATGAGCTTAACGGCCTCAATAGACTTATTAACCATTTCGAGTAGAGTGCTGAGTAGCCCGCGCGGTAATTCGAGTTTTAAGTGCTTGAATATCACTAGCTTCTTAGTAATGGCCTTGGCTAGCCCGATTATGTCGTCGACTGTGAGGACTATTCTCAGTAAGTCCTCTCTGTCCTCGGGGTGAATACGGCTCACTCTTAGAAGGCTCATTAAACTCCTCTTGATCTTGTCGCTCTCCTCCTCGTGTCTATTCAGCTCGCCGTACTGCCTCTGCACCTCCTCGTAGCTTAAGCTGTCGTAGTCCCTTAAAACAGCACCTAGAATAGTAACGCCCTCGATAGCGTGCTTTACGTGCTCTCTCGACCTATTAATAACCTCTTCGAGAAACCTGCCCCCAGCTAGTATCCCAGCAGACAAGTAGAGACTCACCTTAATAGTACAGTGAGCACTAGTGAGTTAATAAATAGCGCCCAGTGACCTAATTAGTAGTCACTGTGGGTCTCTTTGCCAGCTGTTATTGCCGAGAGAAATAGTTTATTAGGATCTGTACTAATGATATATCTAAGATAAAGTGGTGTGGTGTAATGGAGTCTAATGAGTTGTGTGGAATATATGATATAAGGTTTCTCGTGAAGAGAGGCATTATTATAACACCACCAGTTCTCAAAACACTTGACGCTGTAATAGCACTCAAAAAAGTCACAGCTGACGACGTAGCGAAGTACACTGGTAGAGCTAGGACTATAGAGTCGCGCTACCTCGCGAAGTTGAATAGACTCGGCATAATAGCCAAGGTGAAGGAGGGTAGGAGAATATTCTACATGGAACCCATTTACGCTGTCACGGAGTTTTATAATAAGTACGGCGAAGCCTTTACACCAGAGCAAATAGCCCACATGATAGGGCTGCCGGCAGACATAGTCAAGATAATCATTGGGACAATAAGGAGTAAGAAGTAGATTGCACTACCCTCTACTATTTTTCACTACTGTTGAAATTGAGCACTATACTCACACTATTTTCACCATTTTTCCTTACAAACTCTAGTTTCACCGAGCTGACACAATACCCTGACCTCCTAATGCCCTCCGCGAACGCCTCAATAAGCTTTGTCAAGACTAAAGTCCTAGAGCACGCTCCGTGCTTAATTACAAACTTCTCTATAGTAGCTAAGACGTCTTCACTCACTCTCAGAGAAACCATTCTCTTCCTGGGCTTAATGGGTATTACTATGAAGTTGCCACTGTAGAATACCCGATCCTCGTCGAGAGCATCAGAAAACACTATCAACCCCCATCACTAGCCAGCGTAACCCCAATATATAAAATTATCTCTGATGAGCTCACTTGGAGATTCCGCAGAAACTTTTTTTACACTCCACTGATAACTAAACATATACACCTACATGTTAACTGAGAGGTTGCATTGACTACTAAGCTAGGTGTACTTGTTGATTTGTATTCACCTTGCCGCATAGATACTAATTACCACACTACGGAGCACTACAGACTGTACTATACGTTGTAAATTACACATAGAGCAGTAACACTAATTTACCTGAATTCAACTCAACACTCTCAGAGAGCCTTTAAGTGGTGTCTACGTGAAACTAAGACCCAGTATTATTGACTTCCTGGACGAGGCTTCGAGGCAGGTAAGCTACTTCGTTACTAGCGGTGGTGTTTACGTAGTTAAGAAGTACGCCACCGAGATGGGGGTAATTAAGTGGTTTCTAATCACAGCGTCGAATGCCCCTATTAGGAAATATCCCTTTACGCTAGACCCCTCTGCTCGACTCGACCGCGAAGTAGTCTTCATGAGAGACGAGAGCTGTTTTAGTAAACCCGCAATAGTACTAGTAGACTACTACGATGATATCCTAGTGAGAGAGTACGTGAGTGGTGATGTGTACAACTACAGGGCCCCCAGCGCTGTTCACTACAGAGTCGCCAGGGAGCTCGGTAAATGCCACGAATATGGCTGGGCTCTCGGAGACGCTAAAATCTCCAACTTCGTGTACACTAGTAGTGAGCGCGTGTATATCGTCGACGCCGAGCAGGCTACTAGGGGGCACAGCGTCGATCACTTCGCCTGGGATCTCCTCGTATACATCTCAACACTAACTATTGACGGGTACTGGAGCGCTATTTACAATCGAGACGTGTATGAGAAGGTGCTAGACAGCGTTATTGAAGGCTACTTAGCCTGTAATAGTAGCGGGAGAGAAGTCCTCAAGAGGCTCTCTGCGATAGACTTTAAGACACTCACGTACATACTAGTTCCATTTCCATTTAACTACGTGTTTACTAAGAAATTGGAGAGATACGCTAGTAGCTAGTGCTTTATTAGCGCCTTCAACGTAGTACCAAGTGGCGGTGATGAATTACCTCCGGCTCGAGCTGTGAAGAGAACTTACCCGGCTGATTAAAGTGAGCCGCCTAGTACTGGTCTTGGGCGACACGCACATACCCGATAGAGCTACTTCTATACCACGAGTAATCGCGAACTACATTTCAGAGCACGCGCCGTGGGAACTAGTGCTCTTTACAGGAGATCTAACTGGCGAGAGCGTTCTCGAGTGGCTCAAGACTATTACCAGACGCCTCTACGTCGTCAGGGGAAACATGGACTACTTACCTCTGCCTCGACAAGCTGTAGTTGAGTACGAGTGGCTTAGAATTGGCCTAGTTCACGGTGACGGCATATATCCACGTGGAAACCCAGTTGAGCTCTCTAAAATAGCTAAAAAGCTAAACGTGCAGCTACTCGTGTCGGGCCACACACACGCCGACTTAGCGCGCACGAGCCCAGACAGCACTGTACTCCTGTTAAATCCGGGGTCTCTCACGGGTGTATGGGGTGGTGGGGGAGGGAGCCACACTCCGTCATTTATGGTTATCGAGGTGTTGAGTGAAAAGTGCATTCAAGTAAAGACCTATCTAATGAGAGGTGGCTCTCTAGAACACGCCACGAGCACATTCTGCGCTGAGAACTCCTCGTGGAGGCAACTACTCTAGCTCTAGTGGTAGTACAATTGTGTTCTTCCACGGTATGCTCAGAGCGACCTCGCTATCTACTCTAATATCCAGCGTGTTCGGTAGGTATACTAGTAGCTTTAAGTTTCCGACTTTAACCCTCCCTTCTAGTTTATCGCCGACAAACATTGCGAACTCGAGCACACCCTTCACAACAGTGTCTTTCTCATCACTACTGTGACCGACTTTAACGATCTCCGGCCTTATAACTACTGCTACTTTTCTCGGTAAGTTACTCTCAGGCGTGACTCCTCTAACAGTTATGTCCGCGTCTTCAAGCCTAACTACGACCTCGTTCCCGCTCTGGACTAGTGCTTCGCCTCTGTAAATGCTACTGCGCCCGAGGAAGTCAGCCACGAAGAGGTTTTTCGGGTTGAAGTAGAGCTCTCTCGGTGTTCCAATCTGTACTACTCTACCCCTGTTCATTACTGCTATACGGTCGCTGAGACTCATAGCCTCTACTTGGTCGTGTGTCACGTAAATAGTCGTTATACCGAGTGACTTCTGTAGCCGCCTCAACTCCTCTCTCATTTCTATTCTCAGCTTGGCGTCTAGGTTGCTCAGCGGCTCGTCGAGTAGGAGTATTCGCGGCTGAACTACAAGGGCTCTCGCCAACGCTACTCTCTGCTGCTGCCCGCCACTGAGTTGCAGTGGATACCTGTTCTCGAGGCCCTTTAACTTAACTAGTTCAAGCGCCCACATAACTCTCTTTCTAATCTCACTCTCCGATAAGCCCAGCTCCTTCTTTCTAATTCTCAGCCCATATGCAACGTTCTCGTAGACGGTCATGTGCGGCCAGAGAGCGTAGTTCTGAAATACCATTGCCGTGTTACGCTTATACGGCTTGAGAAAGGTCACGTCTTCTTCGTCGAAGTAGACTCTACCTGCATCTGGCACTTCAAAACCGGCTATTATTCTGAGCGTCGTGGTCTTGCCACACCCAGAAGGCCCTAGAAGCGTGAAGAACTCCCCCTTCTCCACGGTGAATGAGACGTGGTCTACTGCTGCTACACTGCCATAGTACTTTGAGACGTCTTCAAGCCTCACCCTGGTCACAGACGCCTCCCTCTAGATACTTATGAAGGCGTATCTCTGTTTAAATACATAGACTACTGTTATGACTACTGCTAGCTGTATGAGTATTAGTATCGTGCCGATAACCGCGACTACTTGGGGTCCTAGACCCGCGAACGTCGCGTAGTACTCCTTCATGAAGTACGTTAGAGGTGCTAACTCCTTTCTAATACCGCCAAAAGTCACGCTCGTAGAGACTTCCGTCACCATGTATATAAATCCTATTAACGAGCCGCTCAGTATGTAGCCTATAATTAGCGGCAAGATAACTCCAAATACTACTTTTAATCTAGACGCGCCGAGGTTTAAGGCTGCCTCTTCGAGGTTTTCGTGTACTTGCTGAAAGCCAGCGAAAACAGACCTGACTACGTATGGTAGCCTCCTGACGCTGTAGGCTATAGTGAATACCAGCCAGGCTTCAAAGCCCTCGACGTTAGCGGGGCTTAGTCTGGCCCCCAGCTCTCCGGGTAGAATAGTGCTCAGACCACCGAAGAATATGTAGTAGCCAATAGCGAATACTAGTCCGGGTATAGCTAGTGGCGCTACGGAGAGAGAGTCTAGCATGTTAGTCGCGGATTTAATTTTAACTCTACTAACACTGTAGGCTATGCAGGTAGCTAGAAACGTCGCTATTGCTACTGCTACACCAGCGTATACTAGTGTGTTCACTATGTACCTGTAAATAGACGGGTCAATAAAGACTCTCGTGAAATAGTAGAGCGGCCTCTCGGGCGCGGTGAGCACTAGTCCAGCCTCCCTCGCGAACGGCTTCATGACGTCAAAGGACATTAAGAGGACTCCTATTTGCGGTAGTGCTGTGAATAGTATAAATGGAATCACTACTCCATATATTAGTGCCGATCCGAGAGGCCCTAGCCTCTTAATGCGCGGATTCCACCTGCCACCTCTACTAATCATTGCGTAGCTCCTCATACTCACGTAGTTCCTTATAGCAATGAACGCTACTAGCGCGAAGACGAGCATTACAACTCCCAGAGCCGCTATCTCCGGGTGGATCATTCCGTAGCTCGTTACCAACCCATTGAAGATCCTCATACTCATCAACTCGCGCTCATTAAAGACTATTGGTGCTCCCAGGTCTTCCAGGCTGAACACGAAGACCAGTATTGAGCCTGCCGTTATGCCGGGCAGTGCTAGCGGCAGGGTGACTGACCTAAACAGTTTAAAGCCCCTAGCCCCGAGGTTCTCGGCCTGCTCCTCCATTGAGGGGTCTACGTTTATGAACGCTGTATACGCGTTTAAGTACACTATTGGGTAGAAGGTGAATATCTGTGCAATAATGACTCCCGCTAACCCCTCTACGCGTAGTGAGCAACCCGCGAGGGCCTTGACCACAGCTGATACGGGGCCGTGCTCGCTCCAGAGGAGTCTAATAACGTAGGCGTTTATGAATGGCGTGTTGAAAAGCGGTATCACTGCGAGTATCCTGAAGAGGGTGTGCCCGGGGAATCTGTAGCGTGCTAGTATGTAAGCGACCACTACGCCGAGAGCGGTGGCGCACGCTGTAACTATAGAAGCTACGATAATACTGTTTAACACCGGCCCGTAATCCACGCCCTTTAAGATGTATATGCACTCGCCACTAGGTAGCGTGAACTTCTTAACGGGCTCCACGTATATGGGATTTAGATTCACGTAGCTCCTAGTCCTAAGGATCGTGTAGAAGTTGTCCCACCAAGAGCCGCCGGCTGGTGGTATAAAAGAGTACACTAGAACTAGTAGTAGTGGTATTATCATGAACACTGCGAGGTAGGCAAAGCCGAAAGTAAAGAAAAACCACATAGTTCTGTCTAGTTGGTAAAACGCAGACGCAATTTTCTCTCTGAGACTCTTAGTTACTACTCTACTTGACCTGAGCTCTCTAAGCCACTCTTGAAGCGCGCCAATAAACGCCACTCCCACGAGCGGTGCAAAGGCTACTGCTAGTAGTCTCAGTACTCCAGCTGCCCCAATAAACAGCACAATGATCTCGTAGAGTGCTAGTACAGTCACAATGAAAGTTAGAGATGAGCTATACCTAATCCTGTTAAAGTCGAATCCTATTAGGAGCGCAATGTACCCATACAAAAAGCTGGCGAGCCATATAATGTAAGCGAAGAACTCCGCTTCACTTGGTGGTAGGGCCTCGTAGCTGAGTACGTAGAGAGCGGAGAACAGTACACTGGCTAGAGCTATATCTAAGAGACCCCATCTCCCACTAGTCAAGAGCACACACCCACAGAGCTCCCTAAGAAGTGAGTAGTAGTTTACGTCTAAAAAAACTAGGAGTAGAGGTCTCTCGCCGAGAAGTTCTCGAGGTGGAGCTACTTTCTCCTAGCTATAGCCAGCGCCGCTATTACGACTACAATAGCCACTATTACTCCCACTAGTAGTATTGTTCGCGGTGGCCAGATTCCTGGTGGCTGAGTTGCCGGCTGAGTCGCAGTAGTCTCTGTGGGGGTCTCTGTGGGTATTGGCTCGCCTCTAAGGGCTCTTTGTAGTAAGTCGTATACGTGGAGGTACTTGTCGCGAGCTGCGCTCTCCCAGTTTCTCATAACGGCGTTGTAGAAGCTCGGGTCTTCTTTCAACTTAGTGTTAACTCTAACAGCGTATTCGAGTGTGAATTCCACAGTAGTCCCTGTTAGCGGATCTACGAATTCAACGGGCCTACCGAGCTCTCGTACCAAGTAGTCAAACCACTCTTTCGAGATCCTGCCCTCTTGGTAGGCTTTTGCAATACTAGCCCACACCTGCTGTAAGTCGCTGTGAGCGTTTACTAGTGTCGCCTTGAAGTAGTACATTACTGAGTTAACCCAGCTCACTGAGAGAGTCTCGTTGAATACTATTCCGCGCGCTCTTGAGATCTCCTCAAAAGCGCTCTTCAAGTCGGGTCTAGCAGCCCCATCCGGGGTTTCAAATACTCTTGGATTCACTGGTATTCTGTTGATCTCCTCGTTAAGCCAGATTAACTGGCCTCCAAACTCGCTCAGCACCCACGCCACAAATGCCGCCGCGTGAACAGGATACCTAGTGTCTTTTAGTATGGCGACTGGATCAGCATTAACTATCGTCTCGCCTCCAGGTGCTACGTATATACAGTCGGGGTTTACGTGCATGGCCATGTAGCCGTAGAAGTCTATAGTAGTGCCAATTGCTATGTCTCCTCTTATTACAGCGTCTCTCACCTCTCCGCTACCGCTGTATATAATGGAGTTAGCGGCTATTAGTGTTAGTGTCCTCCACCCGGCCTCCCAGCCCTTAGCTTGCAGTATTATCTCGAAAATTCTCAAGTTACTAGTACTCATTGTGGGGTCTGCTATTCCTGTTAGTGGCTTAACCGGCAGGTATGCAGCGTACCCTGGTTTTGTGAGGTCATCCCAGCTCCTAGCCTCTGGCAGGCCGTAGTACTGTAGTGCTTGCTTGTTTATTGTAAAACCAAAGCTACTAACACTACTACCAATCCACCTTATACGGCCCTCTGAGTCTCTCTTATAAGTCTCCGCGCCAGCTATTATCTCGGGTATTTTACTAAGCTCGTAGAAGACTGCGTATTGCTCCGAGTGAGTTGTAGGGTCGAGTGGCATTAAGTAGCCCATTTCGTCGAGCATGTTAAATAGTGTCGGGCCGCCTCCCCACGCAACGTCTATTGGCGCGCCGAGCCTCTTAGTTCTCTCAATGTAATCGGGCCACAGCTCGGCGGCCACGTATACGAACCTTACATCGACAATGCCGAGTGCTCTCGCCACAGGGGACTCTAGGAATTTCCTCTTCACGAGATCCTGTATAGACATTTCGTGTCTAGTTAGAATTGTTAGTCTAATATTACGCACGTCTGTCAAGTTCGCTAGGTGCTCTAGCCAGGGATAAGGCTCTTCTTTCACATCCCACGGCCACGTCTCGGTGTGTACAACTAGAGATAGTCTCAGTACTGGGAGGAGTACTAGGAAGGCGAGTAGCAGAGTGAGTAACTTCACACTCCAGTTCACGATGCTCACCCCAGGGGTAAATTAGCTGAGAGAGAAGTATTAAAGCTAAACTAGCAGACTTTAACTAGGAAGCTAGGCGAGAAAAATAAAAAAAACTTACGAGTGAGTTGTAGAGTCTACTTCCTCCTGGCCACGACAATAATTATTGCCGCGACTACTATAATCGCCGCTACTATTCCTATAATTAATGGTAATGGTAGAGGTGTTGGCGTGTCAGTCGGAGTCGGTGTTGGCGTGGGTGTTGGTGTTGGTGTAGGTGTAGGTGTAGGTGTCGGCGTGGGTGTGGGTGTGGGTGTTTGGGCTGGCAGTTGCGGCTTCACCGGCCCAGTCTTACTCATGCCGAATATTACTGCAAGCTCTCCTGTATCGGGGTTGTAGGATGAGAGGGCCTGGTACTGCTCCTCGGCTGTTGGCGCGAGGAAGTCTATTACTAGTGGCTGAACACCGGCTAGTAGGGCCTTGGGGTCGCCTCCGCCAAGCACCCACTCCTCGGGGTCGCCCGGCTTTACTGGTCTGACTCTCGACGTCTGGAATCCGTCGTAGCTAGCTATTGCTACTGCGAACACCCAGTTCTCGAGGTTTTCAACATCTACTAGTAGTGTCTTAGATATCTTGATGTCTATTGAGTTGTCTTCAGCGTAGTAGACGTCGAAGAGGTCTCCCTCGCTGGCGATTATTGTGCCGTTACCAGCATACAGTGCTCCGGCCTGGCCACCAGGCCAGGGCTCTCCACCCCACCCTGGAGCCGCCACAGCCATGTAGTGCCATCCAGGATACACTCTAACGTTGAGGCCGGGGGCCGACGTGTTGAGTGGTAGCGTCTCTACTGTTGTCTTAACGTACACGAATACTATTTGCAGGCAGAAGCCGTTAGGACCACCCCACGGATTGCCTCCTATGTTCTTAACCGTTGTTCTCAGGTATATGAAGTCCGCATCTTCGAGCACTTCAAACCTGACAATGTCAAAGACTCCGGGCTGGAAGACGGGGTTTGTCGGGTACACTAGAGTCCCTGGGCCCTTGTCGTCGCCTTCAGGGTCTGCGAAGCTGAGAACTACTCTCATTCTCGGCGTAGTTATCATCTTGACCCACCACCTAATGAGGTTAGTGACGAACTTGGGGCCGTCGAGATCTACTCCGTAGTACCTAGAGGACCAGGCCGGCTCGTAGTCGCCGTACAGCGACTCGCCGGCAACTGTGATTATGTTGTTCAAGTCAGCGTAGTACTCCGCTGCATAAGCTACGAAGCTATTGTATGTGCCAGAACCGTACACTAGAGGGTCGTAGAGGTACGGGGCTGGTAGCTTGTTGTCACCTATGTAGGCCCTCCTGTACCAGACTAGTCTTATTAGACCTGGATACGTCTCGTTAACTGGGTCCCTGTAATTCTCGCCGTCATACCATATTACTGCTGTAGGGCCGTGCATTATTATTGGCTTGGTAATGCCCTCCGCGACCATGCTAGTATAGAGTTCTGAAATATCGTCTGGCTCGACGAAGGCCAGGACTCTGTAGTATCTTCCCGCCGCGGTAGGTAGGTCTGCTCCCTTGTAGTTGTAAGTATCACCAACGTAGGTGTATACGCCCGCGTGTTCTAGTCTCAGTTTAGAGCCTAGATACTCAAGTAGCGCGTTGACAGCACTAATACTCGCTGGTCCGCCGCCGTAGTCGCTGTCACCGGCAATGTACAGTACTTTGTTTCCTTTGAGTAGCCAGTTCTTAATAGCCTCCATCTCCTCTGGAGCAAACGCCACTGTTGGCTGGCCAATTAGCAGTATGTCTACGTTAGCTAGTAAGTCACTCGTTATAGTCGCGCCTTGTGATATATTCACCCACTGAATTGGGTACACAACTCCATTAATAGTCACGCTCGTGATATTGCCCTGTATGTGGCCTAAGTACTTCTCATTCTCGCCGTGAGCTAAGTCAACTGCTATTACAATAGTCCTCCCAGCCTGCCCGATACTGTAGTTCTGTATGTAGAGGGATACTACTAAGACCAGAAAGAGTAGTCCGAGCGCTAATAGCTTCTTCATTAAGACACCCCAGGGCTAATATAATGAGGGGGCGGGGTTAAAAAAAGCATTAGTGGGAGCGGGCGGAATGTGCAATTACTTCCTGGTTCTCAACAAGTAGAGAGTGAGAGCAAGAGCTACTGTGACGACAATAACGACTACAACTGCGAGAGCTGTAACTGGGTATTCTGGGTATTGGGGTACTTCAACTGGGTATGGGGGTACTTCACTCTGAGTAGGTGTCGGCGACTCTACTACTTCTACTACTACGGGGGTGATTTCGCTTATTGGGCTCTCACCTGGAACTACGCGAGGCGGGTAGAACACTACGCGGTAGTACTTCTCTGTGGACTTTCCACTCAAGTCTACTACTCTTATTCTTAGTAGCGTTACAGTTGTATTAGTGCCCCTCACGTATAAGTCTACTTTGAGAGTGGTGTTGTTATGTCTGCTAATATAGCTCACAGGTCTAATTACCTGGACAGAGGATCTCGTGCCATTAAACTCCACTGATACAGCCTCTACGTTAATACCCCAATCCGCATCGCGCAGTGTGAAGTACAGTGAGAGAGACGCGTTCAGCCTAGGAATCTCGGGTATTACTGCGCTGAGCTCTACTACTGGTGGCGACGTGTCTTCTAGTGTGAATAGAGAGATCTCGGCTGCGGAGGCACGCGGGAGCTTCAAGTCTACTAGCGCGAATAGTCTACTCTCGAGACACAGCTTGTCGAGAAGGGTCACTGTAGCGTCGCTCAGCGCACTAGTCTCTACTACTACTTGCCCACTAGCAGTCCACGGAAACGCCCAGAGAAGTCTTGCTGAGAGGTTGCTGTACCACGGGTACCTGTTCTCGAGTACAGCCTTATACCCACTTGCTGAGTGAAATACTCTCATTAGTAACCTAGTGGTCTCTGTGAACCATAGCGGTAGCGAGTTGGAGGCTGCTGGTGGAGTGACGTTTCTAAAGCCAGTAAATCCGGGTGGCTGAATAGGAAACGTAATTTCACCCGTCTCTAAGTCTACCTCGAATAACCCCACTCCATTGTACAGCGGCACACTGTGAGACGTCGAGGTAAAAGTCATGAAGTACGTTGTCGTGTTTGTCCTCGTGCTCGTGTACTTCACGAAGAGATCTCTGTGAATATGCCCAGCTATAACGGCCGTTACGTTGTAGTCCTCTATGAGCTTCAACAAGTATCTAAAAGCCGTCATATTAGGACTCCAGTACCTACTAACTGGAGTCGCGACGCCGGGAGCGTATGGCTTGAGTACTTCTTCGTCGTCGTAGCGTGTAGTCAACTCGCCCTGGTAGAAGAACATTGGGTAGTGGAACACTATGATCTTAACTGGAACGTGAGAGTAGTTAACTAGAGCCGCCTCTAGAAACGCTATCTCCCCGGGTGTAATAACCCCCTCTACTCCAGCTTGGGGGGCTGTGAAGACACCTATAATTAAGAGCTTGTTCTCTACTACTCTAACCCACCTCAAGGGGCCTAGGTATTTGGCGTAAGCGGAGCCGGGCCAGTCGTGGTTGCCGGGAACGCTGAGAACAGGGTACTTGTAGAGATATGTGTAGCGGTATGCCTGGGCTACTTGAGACTCAAATACAGAAGCACCTTCTGTTACGTCGCCAGCCCATATTATGAGGTCTGGGTCAATCCAGTGTGTTACTACAGAGGCCGCTATTCTGTTAACATCCCCCTCTCTGGGCGTGGGTGATCCAGTCGCTATGTGCAAGTCGCTGAAAACAGCTACTCGCAGTTTTCTCAGCGTGCTTGGAGGCATCCACAGTGATCGTGGGAGAACGTACTGTCCACTAGCTACAATTACGACGTCGTAGACACCGCTCACGATATCGCTCGGAGCGCAGAGCTCGAATACCTTCTCACTAACTCTCCGGGCGCTTAGAGTGTAATTGTAGAGTACTAGGGAGCCGTTTACGTCGCTAACAGTCCACGCGTATATGCCCCTAACGCTCCCAATGTCCTCTCTAAGCGATACGTTAAAACAGCCCCCCGGCTTGACTACTCCGGGTGCTAGTGGCCCCACGTTGTCAACTACTAGCTCAATAGCTGTGGCAAAGAACTCGGGGATTATACTGGTAGTATTGCTGGATTGCGGAGTGCTCACGCCCAGCTCTAATAGTAGCAGGAGTACTAGTGACGCAGAGATCAGGAGTAGTGGAGAGCCAGCTCTACGAGTAGCTCTACTACGCATCGTAACACCCTACGTAAAGTAGCGAATGCGGAGAGCTGGTTAAAAGCGTGTTCTAGGTGTTAAATTGCTATTGAGGTGTAATGCTCTGAGCTGTAGGAGAGCCCGCGGCTTCGCGCACGAGCGTGACTTAGCTAGAAAGCTGTGGGCTCGTGGCTTCGCCGTGATGAGAGCCCCGGCTAGTGGTAGTAAGGCCAAGAGGCTGGTGTGCCCTGATGTAGTAGCTATTTACCGGGGTAAAGTCCTAGTCTTCGAGGTTAAGACAGCGAGCACGCCTAGAGACATTTACATCCCAGCGTGCCAAGTAGAGAAGTTAGTAGAGTTTGCGCGTAGAGCCGGCGGCGAGGCCTACATAGCCGTCAAGGTAATTGGCACTGGCGAGTGGCTCTTTGTCCACGTCGAGAAGCTATCGAGAACTCAATCAGGGAAATTCAAGATATCAAAGAGCACTCTAGGAGAAGCACTTACACTCCCCACTCTCGTGAGCCTAGTTAAGGGTGTAAGAAGTCTACTCGACTACGCTGAGAAGTGAGAGGAGTCTACCCTAAGCACTTCTACTTCAATACCACTTTCAGTGCAGCGCCGTGCTTCTCTGCGAGCTTCCTGTACCTGCTAATTCTCCTCCTATACGTCTTGAAGACCTCGCGGGGTATTTCTACAATAATACCATCACTCGTCACGTTTACAGTGGCTTGCGGTAGAGATGCTCTAATTCTCTCTGCTAGCTCCTCCAACGCCGAAGGCGCTTTTCTGAGCTTCTTAACGGGGACTACAACTGTCTGCTCGCCGAAAGTATAGATCTCGTACTCCAACTCACCGGTTAGGAAGTCCCTCACTTCAACTACAGGCCTCGAGAGCTCCGCCTCGCGGAGACCTGTAGGGAGCTTAACAGCTATTCTCACCTCGTAGACCTTGTCAACGTAGCCATTCTTTATGAATATAACGGTGTCAACTATAGAGGGGATCATGCCTAGCTCGACTCTGCCAATAAATCTCTGAATAGCGTCTATTGGGGAGGTCGCGTGCACGACTCCAATCATGCCTATACCGGCTAGTCTCAAGTCGGCGTAGAGCTTGAAGTCCTCGTCCGTCCTCATTTCATCGAAGACCGTGTAGTCTGGTCTAGATAAGAGGAGTATGTCGTGCAGCTCGCCCGCACTAGCATAGCTCTTGCTCAGCTGTGTGATCTCGTCGGGCAGGATCATGTCTCTGGGGGACTCTATAGTCTTCACTACTTTGCCCATGCGCATATAGTACTCCGAGAGGGCCTGAGCAAAAGTAGTCTTCCCCATGCCAGGCGCCCCGGCTATTAGTATCCCCTCTGCTCGCTCATTAAGCCTCTTAATGAGCTCTGGCGGTAAGTTGTAGTCTTCTATTCTCATTCTCTTAACGGGCCTCGTAATTGTTATTTCCCAGCCATCACTGAGAGGTGGTCTGACAATTACTATTCTGTAGGGGCCTAACTGGACTACTGTAGACCCCCCGCGGTCTATTTCAATAAACGAGTCTTTCCTCCTCTTAGCCTCCTCTATGATCTCGCTGGCTATTCTCTCCAGGTCTTCGCGTGTAAGGGGCTTATCGTCGAGTCTAGTGTACTTCCAGCTACCAGGCCTCCCCACTTTTGCCACTGTAACGCAGCTCTCTCTCAAGTGAACACTCATAGTGTCTTCTCCAAAGTACTTCTCGAATTCCAGCGTCCTAGTAGTCCTTTTCTCTGCTAGTATCGCGTTTATGCCCATAGACTTGCATATCTGGTACTGGACCTCGTCGCCAGTAATAACGACTGCGCCACTGGCTAGAGCGTACTCTCTAACTATACTGTTGACTTCGCTTACAGCGTCCTCTTCTCTCTCCGTGTTAAGTCTAGTTCTCTCACCAGAGAACTCTACTACAATAAGCCCCTTGGAGTGCAGCTCTCTCAGCCTCCTCAACTCCTCGAGCCCGGCAAATCCCAGTACGCGGTTTTTAGAGGCCAGGTACTCGAGCAGGTAGAGTATAGCTCTGTGTACAACTACTCGGCCAGCCACTACACCCTCTTCTACGAGCTTGCTAACTACACCCTGAGTTATAGCCGCAAAGTCCGGAGTGTGCACGGCTTCTCCAGCTACTTTCATCATTAAATCAAACACCCTATACCCTCAGCGCGTAGTAACCTGCCCCCTAATATTGCCGTCGCCTAGTACCCTAGTATCTAAGCCTAAGCTAGCCTCCTCCTAGCTCTCTCCAAGAACTCGTCTATGTAGTCTCTTATTGTGGGTCCCTCTACTATTCTCAGCCTGTAGAAAACGCGGACAACAGGCTTATTGAGCTTTATAAGTCTAGATATGTCTGAGGGCGTTGCTAGTACGACTGCGTCGGCTGGAGTACTATTTATAGTCTTCTCGAGCTCTGCTAGTTGCTCAGGCGTGTAGCCAGTACTCGGGAGTACTGGGCCCATGTGTGGGCACTCCGCGTAAATCTTCTTGAAGAACTCTGAGGCGTAGGGTCTTGGATCTACTACCTCGGCGTTGTACTTCTTAGCCGCCACGTAGCCAGCTGCGTAGGGTAGCCCGCCGTGAGTTACAGTTGGGGAGTCCTCGACAACTATGGCCCTTCTACCCACAAGGAGCTCTGGTCTGTCCACTTCGACTTCACTAAATGCTACACTTATGTGTGCTCGGGGGTTTCTCGAGAGTACGTTTCTCCTAATCTCTTCTACTGCACCCGGCTTCGCCTGATCAGCCTTATTAATTATGACGGCGTCTGCTAAGTAGAGGTTTACTTCGCCTGGATAAGCGTTTACTTCAATACCGGGCCTCATGGCGTCTGCTACTACAATCGCGAAGTCCGGTCTGTAGAATGGCCAGTCGTTGTTACCGCCATCCCACAGTATCACGTCGCTCTCGCGCTCCACGATATTTAGCAGTCTGCTGTAGTCCACGCCCGCGCAGACTCTGAAACCCATTTTCAAGTAGGGCTCGTACTCTTCTCTCTCTTCAATTGTCGCGCCGTATTTCTCGAGGTCTTCTAGTGAGCCAAACACCTGGACAGCTTCTTTTTCGAGGTCACCGTACGGCATTGGGTGTCTCACAACACCAACTCTAAGTCCGCACCTACTAAGCTCTAGTAAGACTTCCCTGGAGACAGTGCTCTTGCCAACGCCAGTCTTCACGCCGAGAACAGCTATTACCGGCTTAGAGCTCTCAATCATGCTCTCTGAGGGCCCAATAATCCTAAAAGACACTCCAGAGGCGAGCACGCGGGATAGTACGTGGCCGAGTTCACTGTAAGTCAAGTCACTGTACGCTAACACCGCCTCGTCGACTTTATAGCTCTTTACCACGTCTTCGAGTAGCTCGAAGCTAATTACGGGTATACCCTCTGGGTAGTAGGGACCTGCTAGTAAGGGGGGGTACCTCCTACCAGCTACACCTGGTATTTGAGTTTGTAGAAAAGCTACTACTCTGTACTCTGGGTTATTCCTGAAGAAGACGTTGAAGACATGGTAGTCTCTACCACTAGCACCAATAATTACTACTCTTCGCGGCATAAAGAGCACCGGGTGAAATACTAGCAATTTTAACTTATATTGGTAAAACTAAAAATTAATAAATTACTTGTGAAGCAGTCATGTCATCACTACTACGCGAGCGCTATTCTGATAAAAAGCCCCTTTGTATTAACCTTCTCACGTTAACTACGAGAAAAAATCTTAAGCTCTGCTCTCAGCTAGTTTAGTTAGCGCTTAGACTTCTTAGTCTTCTTAGTAGTCCTCTCTACTAGTTTTTCCAGCCTCTCAAGCATAATCTTTCTCTCAATACTAGCAACTAGCCTTCTTGTCGATATAACGGCGTCTGGATTGACGCTGATACTGTCAATGCCCTCTCTGACTAGGAACTCAACTATTTCTGGGTATACACTGGGAGCCTGCCCACATATACTAACAGTAGCTCCTTTTCTGCGAGCGCCTCTAATAATCATTCTTATAGATTCCAGCACTGCGGGATCTCTCTCGTCGAAGTAGCCCATTTCAGCCAGTATATTGCTGTCTCTGTCCGCGCCGAGAACCAGCTGTGTTAAGTCGTTACTGCCAATACTAAAGCCGTCAACGAGCTCTGCGAACTTCTCTGCGAGTATTGCAACGCTGGGCACTTCAGCCATGATCCACACTTCGAAGTCCTTACTCCTCTTTAGTCCCTCCTCCTCCATTATCTTTAGTACTTCTTTGACCTCCCAGAGCGTTCTCACAAATGGCAGCATTACCCAGACATTTGTTAGCCCGAACTCCTCTCTCACTTTCCTGATAGCTCTACACTCGAGTCTGAATCCCGGCGCGTATCCTGAGTGAATATACCTGGATACACCTCTCCACCCTATCATTGGGTTGCGCTCATCTGGCTCGTACTTCTCGCCGCCTTTTAGCCCCCTGTACTCGTTAGTCTTGAAGTCACTAAGCCTGACTACTACGGGCCTCGGGTACACCGCCTGTGCGACTTTAGCTATACCCTCTGCTAGCTTGTTGATAAAGAGGTCTTCCTGCTTAGTCTCAATGAGGTACATTGGGTGGTAGCCTATCCAGTCTGATATCACGAACTCTATTCTCATTAAGCCAATGCCCTCAAAGGGCAGGTCCTTGTACTTCTCAATAGCGTCGGGCTCGCCGAGATTCATGTATATCTTAGTAGCCGTCACAGGGTACAGTGGGAGTAGTTGCTCAGGGCTAATACCAACAGCCGCGACGGCGCCTCCGGGAGCCGCGGGTAGCGCGACCTCTACTTTGGGTTTAACGAGGTCCTCGACAACGCCCTCGTAGACTACGCCTCTACCGCCGTCAACAGTGATCTCTAACCCGCTGGCTACGACCTTAGTAGCGTTACCAGTACCCACAACACACGGTATACCCAGCTCTCTACTGACAATTGCAGCGTGACTAGTCATGCCGCCCTCGTCTGTTACAATGGCGGCTGCCTTCTTCATTAGTGGAACCCAGTCAGGATCTGTCATTCTCGTTACTAGTATGTCGCCTTGCCTAAACTCAATGGCCTCCTGGCTCTTTGGACTTAGTATAACTCTCGCGACACCGGCCGCAACGCCCGGACTGGCTGGAAGACCCCTAACGAGCACTCTCGCTTCTGAGAGCTTAACGGTCTTTCTAGCAGGCGCAGCTACCGCTACAGCCGCCTTCGCCTCAGCTTCTTTAGCCTTCTTAGCACTCCACACAGTCTCCGGCCTAGCCTGGACTATGAACACATTCTGCGGGAATTGGAGGTCCGCGTCCACAGCCCACTCAATGTCCATGTGCCTGCCGTAGTGCTTATATATAAGCTCCGCGAGCTCAGCCAGCCTCTTAACTTCCTCCCTAGTTAGAGACAGCGCATCCGGCTTAGCTATCTTGGCTAGCGGGGCCTCTGAGAGTAATCCGTCTTCTGTAATCCACGCCTTCTTCTCCTCGTCCCAGTGTAAGTGTATGTTTCTTCCCAGCGACGGGTCAAATGTAACCATAAAGGTCTTCTTGCTGATCCTCTCCTCAACTACTCCGAGAGACCCTCTCTCAACTATGAATTCATCCGGTGTCACTTTTCCGCCGACAACAGATTCTCCCAGCCCCCAGCTACTCTCAATGACAATAACGTTCTCGTCTCCAGTTACAGGGTGGAGAGTGAACATTACGCCGGCTGCTCTACTATTAACCATTTTCTGAACCGTGACACTCATATACGCCTTCTCGTGTGGGATGCCGTGAGCTACTCTGTAAAACGTCGCTCTCGCAGTGAAGAGACTAGCCCAGCACTTCTTAACGTGCTCTACTACCGCGTCGGCACCGTAGACGTTTAAGTAAGTGTCCTGCTGGCCGGCAAAACTAGCCTCTGGCAAGTCCTCAGCTGTGGCACTACTTCTAACAGCTACGCGTAGCTTATCAGGCTCAATACCCAGCCTTCTAGCCAGCTCGTAGTAGTACTTCTCAATCTCCTCTTCGACTTCCCGCGGCATTGGCTGAGCTAAGATCATTTCTCTAATTCTCCTAGTGGTCTCCTCGAGCTCTCTAGTATTGTTCACATCGAGTTTTCTGAGCATTTCGTATATCTTCTCGCCTAGACCGGTCTTTTCGAGGAAGTACTTGAACGCGTAGGCTGTGACTGCGAAGCCGGGGGGTACTGGTATACCGGCGGCTATCATTTCTCCTAAGTTAGCGTTTTTACCGCCAACGAGGGGTGTATCCTCTTTTCCAACCTCTTCAAGCCACAGTACAAACCTGGTCTCTTTACTACTCAACCGAATCACCTTCTAAATGTACTGAGACAAGTAGGGGGTTTATAAATACGCCACCTAGTCGCGTATCTACATGCATGTACTTATTTGGGCTTTAAGTGGGAGCCGCGACTCTTCCTAACGCGAGTAGATATCTCGTGTTTTAGTAGCGTGTAGTAGTACCAGGCACTCCGCTTCAGGCCACTTATTCTCCTCACATCGCTCACTACTCTCTCCGCCCCCTTCTCGTAGAGCTTCTTAACGCTATTAACACCGAGTTCTAGTAGAGCCACTAGAGA
>Ga0080008_140400_pt1 | contig 53912 bp, 53 predicted proteins | sample ConCONMetagenome_FD_69211 | JGI IMG/M metagenome (GOLD analysis project Ga0080008, IMG submission 69211) | Hot spring microbial streamer communities from Conch Spring, Yellowstone National Park, USA - CON_C (SPADES assembly) (version 2) | ecosystem: Environmental > Aquatic > Thermal springs > Hot...
TAATTTTGTATATAACCATATATAGATCCTATCTTTCCCTTTATTGTAGAATTATATACATTTACTACTGATGGATTTTTTACATTTATTCCAAATAATCCTGAATTTATATTTGAATTTATTATGTTCAATGCTCCGTTATTTACATTTATTGCAAATAGATTTGTATTAATATTTATATTTTGTATTGTTACATTTGATGATCTTACATCAATAACAGGCAATCCTGGATTTGCTGGTTTAAATATTGTATTATGTCCTAATAATGTTATATTTTTACCCTGTGGATCTACTACTAAGTTTACTAAATATACTCCTGGAGAGAATACTATTACTGGTATTGAATTATTAATTGCAGAATTTATTATTCCCTGTATATGTGTATTGCTTAATGTATTATTTACTACTGATACATTATATGCACTTTGTGCTATATATATTACTTGTGGATTTGTATATTGATATAATCCATAGTTATTATATGCATATACTCTATACCATATGGAATAATATCCGTCACCACCCAATACTGCATATTGTTGCAATATTCCATTATTTAATATATCCGAACATGAATTTGCTATTGTTACCCATTGATTACTTGTTTGATTCAAGAATTGTATCTGACAATAATATCGACTTAATGTATTATCATATATATTTGCATTAATTTCTAATAACCATATGTTTTTTCGTGTACTATTTGATGGTGTAGGATGTACATATGATACATTAAATATTGGTGGGGGTAATGTATATACATATATTCCGGTTGAATTTGTTTGTCCCAATGGATTAGACGTTGATAATTGTATTGTAATATTTCCTCCGTTTGATATAATGTCATATAATCCTGGTAAGTTATATGATGAATTTTGATAATTCAATTGAATAATATTGTTACCAGGTGTTACACTTATGCTATACGTCTGTCCATTTATTGTTACATTTACATCCGGATAATTTGTATAAAATGATATATTTAATTGATAATAGTTTAATATTGAATTGTTAGATGGATATATAATATATATTTGTGGATTACTATATAATTGTTGTACATTAATTATTATAGTGGTTGAATTAGTAGCTCCATTTGGTGCAGTACCTGAAATTGTTACTGAATATGTTCCTGGAGTAATTGATGGTGATGCAGTAACAGTTAATGTTACCGATGCATTTGGAGTAACAGTGGTATTTGATAGTGAACAAGATAAATAACTACTATTTGTTAAACAAGATAAATTAACGGGTAATGCAGTATTTCCTGTTAATTGATTTACATATATTGTTGTTGAATTACTATAATTTGTATAGACACTCATACCGTTGGTTCCTGTAATATTAAAGGTAAATACTGGAAATCCTAATACTAATGCAGAAACGTATACTGTCGATAATGTAGCGCGATTAACAGTAAATGAAACACTATAAGTACCTGGAGCTAACCTATTACATACTGCAGCGTATACACTAGCTGCAGTTCCGGAAGATGTTAAAAATAATTGAGAACATCCGGCAGGCAATATTACTCCACTAATAGTCCCCCCCTGATTTGTTCCTCCCGAAGATATTAATATTAATACTGTATTATTTTGTTCAGAAACCGTAAATGGAATTGTTACTGTACTTGTTGCAGAATATGTCCTTGTAAAAGTAGTTAAAATAACCGGAATCGAATAGTTATTTACAGAAACTCCACCTATTACACGACGTGTAGTTGTAGTAGTAAATGAACATGAATTTGTACTAGAATTTCCTATTACTGCATAACCTCTATTATTTACCATTACATTAAAACTTGGAGTAAGAGTTGAACCAGCAGAAGATGCAACACAATAATATAAATTTGCTGTAGGCAACGTTATACTATTAGCTACATTACTATTACTTCCAACAACAACCGCTCCTACTTGCGAATATATTTTAAACGCAGAAATCAACAATAAAATAGTAATATATAATATCTTCTTTATCCACATAATATATCTAGAAAATATTATAGTATATAAATTTATGATTGTTAATAACTTTAATCATTTATGATAAACGAACCCGGGCCCGGGGGGATTCGAACCCCCGATCTTCGGGTTAAAAGCCCGACGCTTTACCAGACTAAGCTACGGGCCCAGCAATATTTAATTTATATTTATGATTTTTATATAAATTTTTCATTATCCATATAAAAATATATAATTTATAGATCCATTAAAATATTGGAAATAATTTAAATGTACTGTTGGATAAACGTTCATTAATATATTTGGAAGACCTACAATCTTATCTCCATTATATAAGTATAGTACAGTATTATAATTATTTATAATTAAAAATTTTTCATTTGTATTTATGTAAATACTAGAATTTCCAATTAAATTAAAATTACAATATAGATAAGTTCTTGTATATACTGCAAAAAAAGATGAACTTAGATGATCATAACAATTATAATATGCTGAGTTATTTATTATACTAATATTCTGTGTTGATCCATATATGTAAACTTGCAAAACTGATGATACATTCACATAAGATCTCTGTATTATTCCTATAGCATTTGAACTAGTATTATAGAAAAATTCTATGCAATTGTTACAAATATGCGAATTTGTAGACAAAAATATAACTTTTGGAACATAATAATATGAAAAAGAAAAATTTAAATAATTATATATTTGCCATGGATCATGGAATTGAGAAAAATAAAATGAACTAATATATAATTTTTGATATTCTGACATTTTATACAATCCGGATGAATACTGTGCTACTCCACTAACTATACTCTGATAAATATAAATTATAATGTATAAAAATACAGCAAGTGTAATTAATACTTCAATCCAACTTTGAGACTTCATATTATTACATTAATGCTCTGCTTTTGTATGTATTTTTTACCATTATAATCCAATATGGCTTCTATAATATACGTACCAGTATTATTCAATATAATAGACTGGGAATAGTATCCATTCTGTAATATTTGAAAATTTTGATAAACATAATCTCCAGTTGAATTTATTACATATATCGCCAATGGAGCATTTGTTATTGGTTGTGCATCAATATATCCATACACTTGTATATTTATTGGGGTATATATATAAGCATTTGTTGGGAACACCTGTAAATTAAATGATACAAAAGATGGCAAAACAAATATTATTATAGACAATAATCCTATTAAATTATTTATTGCTAAATGCTTTACCGATGATCTTATTTTTCCGCTTTCAGCAATACCCATTACAATTGATGATGAAATTCCTACTAAAATTATTGATAAGGCTGTAATAAATTTTAACCAAGGATAATCTATTGAAGAAGAAAAGAAATTAAAAGATGTTTGAACAGTAGCTGCTGAAATTTGGCTTGCTATCAATGGTTTAATTGTATTTAATATAGAAATAGATAATCCTATAAATATAACAAATATAGCATATAAAACCAAAATTTGTTGTGATATATATGCCTTCTTTAGCCTATCTAATTCTTTTATAGACTCTAAATCATTATATAATTTTTTTAAAACTTTTGAAATATCTCCTCCACCTTTATATGTTTCTAGTATTACATAATTAATCATTTTTATATTTGGAAGATCTTCAAAGTACATATTAAATAATGTAAACGCCTTTTCAAATGGCATACCCCAAGCAATCCAATTATACAACCTTTTAACTAAAATGGATAAATATCCCAGATCTACTGATGATAAATATGATAAAGCATCTAATAATGTCATTCCAGATGCTAAACTTTCAGATAAATAAGATAAAAAGTATGTATAATTATTATATATATTTTCATATATTTTACTTTCAATATACTTATAAAATAAATATGGAACTCCTCCTACAAAATATATAACCAATATCAAAATTGAAAATGTTATGTAATTTTCATGTAATTTAAATATTAATCCAAATATTCCAATAATTGCTGCAAATAGGATAGATATATACAACACAAACTTATCTTCCTTAATATATGAACCAAAAACATTTATTTCCTTATAGTGTAATGGATCTCTTATATTGAAAAATTGATCTATAAATCTTTCAATAAATCCTTTTTGATTTATTCTCTTATTATATTTATTGGCTATCATTATACTTTTAATTTTAGATGTTAATATTTAAATATATGGTCAGTATATTTGATCAATTCTTTAGTGGTATAGAAAAAGATTTATTAATAATTAATTCTAAAGAAAGTCCTTCTAGTTATATATATAAAGCTACAATATACTCCATAGGAATATCTATATCATTATCAATACTAACATTCTTTTCCCTTTTAATATATAATATAAAAGTAAATAATTCTTTTAATCCAGTTTTTCCGATAATATTTGGAATACTTGCCGGTATTTTGGGATTCTTTGGATCTCTATTATTATTTAAGAAATATCCTTCAATAGAAAAACAAAATAGAGCTAGAAAAATAGATAATTCTCTATATTATGCTATATTGTATATGGCATCTTTGGTTTCTTCTGGTGCTACTCCAAAAGCATTATTCGAATTATTATCAAAATATGGTGAATTTTCGGAAATAAAAAAAGAAGCATCTGAAATAATATATTTAATAGATACGGTAGGATTATCATTACCAGTAGCATTAGAGAGAAAAGCTGAATATTCCCCATCAAAAAAATGGGCCTCAATATTAAATGGTATGCGATCTATAATAGTTGAAGGTGGAAATATTGAAGAATATTTATATAATGAAGCTTCTAAATTGTTTGAAGAATATAAAAGAAAGATAATAGAATATTCAAATAATATGCAAATATTTTTAGAAATATATATAACACTAATAATTGTTGGGGTCATATTTGTAATTATATTAACTACTTTAATGGGGTCTATCTCTGGAACGGACTTTCAATATATAAAATTTATTCAGCTAATGAGTATACTATTAATATTACCTATGGGTACTGTTATGTTTATCATATTATTAAAATCAATTAGTCCATTTGAAACATAGTTTAATTTTATTCTATACTAATATTAAGGGTGTACAAATTAAGAATATTTTGAACTAATTGATTATTATTTAATACTTTAATTTCCCCCTTTTCTAACCCATTTTTAATTATATCTACAAAATTTCCATCATTATATTCTAAATAATTTAAAATCTTTTCTGACATTGGATACGAAAGATAAATTACCAACGTATTATTTATATTACTTATATATGAAATTGGTATATTTGTAATCCCATTACTAGTAAATACAAAAGCCCCACAGGAATCTTCTATGCATAGTATAAACGAATATTGCGGATATATTATGTTTAATTTTTTATAATACAATTCGTAATTTTTCATATATAAAGAATTATTCAATAAATGATTGTTTACTTCATTAATAAATTCTACAGAAATATTTGGATTATTAAAATTAAGATTTTTTGGATTAAGTACACCATTTATTGATATTTTAATTATATCATAAGTTGTTAAATTTAGTTCATAATATCCAATTTCAGTTTCGTTATCTAAAATATCGTAAACATATGGTAATTTAAGAGAGTATACTGGATGAAATAAATATCTATACATTATTGATGCTATTATCATGACAATCGAAAATACTATTAAAAAAATCAAAATTTTATCTTTAATAGATGACTTCTTCAATATTCCTCTCATAATTATATATTTCTTCTGGCCTGAATATTATAGATATTTCCCTTTCCGCATCTTTCTCAGTCTCGGATGCGTGAACAACATTTCTTAAAACAATCTTATTCCAATTTGCATAAGCTATTGATACATGAGCATAATCGCCTCTAATAGTACCTGGTGGAGCTTTTAAAGGTTCTGTAGGTCCAACTAATTTTCTAACTACTTCTACACAATTAACACCTTCCAATACTATAGCAACTACTGGACTAGATGTTATAAAATCTACCAGCCATCCTCTTATTATACTCCCAATTTTCTTTGGATCATCAGTCCCAAATTCTTTTACAGGATCCAATCCTACCTCCTTATATCTTGTTGTTGTCTTATTTCCAACGCTTTCTAACCATTTTTCATCTGCATAATAAAATTTTTCTGCCTGTTCCCTAGTTAATTTTATCATTTTTAATCCCACAATTTTTAAACCAGCCCTTTCAAATCTAGATATTATTTCCCCAATAATTCCCCTTTTAACACTATCTGGTTTTAATATCACTAATGTCCTTTGTATTAAATGTCTTCCATTCATGTTTTATTATAAAAAATTGTCCATTTTAGTTTTTTATTATCCCTTTTCATTTCCCAATTCCTAATGCACTTCCTCGAACAGAAATATAAAACAATACCACTATTTAAAGCATATATTATCCCAGTACCTGGATCAATTTCACTTCCACAATATGAACACTTGTTTTTAACGACCATAATTAATCTTTCTTTTCAATTGGCATAGCTGATATCTCTGTCTCCCTTAATAATACCATATCTCCCTTTCTAATAGGTCCTATTACATTTCTTCTGAGGATTTTTCCAGAATCTGGACCATCAAGTACCCTCACAATAACATGTGTGGCTTCACCCCTCATGCCGGTTCTTCCTACAACATCTAATACTTCTGCTTTATATCCTTTAGTCCATGTTACAATATTTTCTTTTACAATATTTTCTTCAGCATTTCTTATGCCTTCTTCACCAGTTTTCGATACAACTCTTTTAGGCATATTGTAAGTAATTATAAAATAATTTTTAAATCTTTTATTAAAATTATGTAAAAATGATATCTGAAAATTCTGATTTAAATAATAATCATCAAGAAACAAAATTTAATAGATTTAGAAAAATATTATCAAAGAATATATTTATAGACATATTAATAATTATATTTATATTTTTATTTGCTTTAGGATCAAAAGGTTTATTAATTAATTTCTTGGGAGATTATTCTTTAGTAGGGCCTGATGCATATTTAATGTTTAAATATTTTGAATCTTTAGTATTTAATCATACATTAAATAGTATTACCTATGATTTACATTATCCATTACCATTTTATTTGTACAATAAAAATCTTGTATCTTATTTAGCATTTTTATCTTATTTAATGTTCCAAAATTTTGGCAGTCAGATTATCGCATTATTAAATATTTTACAAATATATCCGGCATCCAATAATATATTATGGTTATCAGCAAACTTTACCAACGTATACGTATCAGCAATTGCTTCAATTATATTTTATTTCTTAGCAAAAAATATATTTGAAGATAGATATTTAGCATTTTTTTCTTCTATAATTCTTGCTATAAACCCGTTCTTGACAACAAGATTGATCTCGTTTGATACTGAATTGGGTGCAATTATTTTTTTAGTACTATCTTTTTACCTTATAATTAAATATCTTAATGCAAAACCAGAAGATAACAAATACAAAAAGTTACTCTTAATTCTTTATTCTATTATTAGCTTAATAATATTTTATAAAACGTCTTTATTACCAAATCCTGACGTATATTTAACAATTGAATTATTTATATTCTTCTTTATACTCTTATTATTATATCCAATATTTAAAGGATCGAGAGCTTATTATCTAACATTATTAATATTTACTACCGCATTAGCTAGGAAAGGTTGGGGTGGTTGGATAATAATACCAATTGTTTTTGGTTTAATATTATTGGTTAGATACTTTTATGATAGAGATTATAAGGATATATACTTCTACCTACCATATATAGGATTTACTGGAATATTAGACGAATTAATAATACCTGGATCTTTAGGAATTGATTTGTTTTTAAGTTATGAGAATTTGTTTATAGAACTTTCAATGCTTGTATTATTTTTATATGAAATATTCAAAGATAATAAGATATTGGAAATAATTACTGAAAATAAAACATATCTATTGATATTATCTATTTTATCTGGAATAATTCCGGGAATATTAATATACATTATAAGAAAGTATATCAAAGACAACAAATTACTAAAAAAATATATAATATTTCTAATAATTCTTGCTATATCATTGCCTTTTTTAATTAATAAATTAATTATATCTTTCTTGTATAACCCATTTACCTATGAAAGAATTGGTTCCACAGTTGCAGAATTTCAACCAACCACCGCAGGATATTATTTAAGTTTATTTGGACAGATTGGCTTAGTATTAACTTATTTAGGTTTAGGATATTTAATATTTGATAGAACTAAACCTAAAAATCTTTTAATTTCACAATTCTTATTTATATTTATATTAGCTGTATCAGAACTTCTCATTAGCCCTTCTATATATATTTTAATATTTTATTTACTAATATATTCTGCATTTATAATATCATATAATAGAGAAAATAATAAATATATTTTAATAAAGACAATTTTTGAAGTATCTGCGTTGTCAATTGCGCTTCAATTTATAATATTTTCAGATTTAGTAATTAATGGTATATTTATAAATATGTTTATATCTTGGATTTCTTTTTTAATTTTATTAATTTACATTTCATTATTTAATAGAAATCTAAGCGACAAAGAAATCTTTATATTATTACTATCGCTTATAGCTCTTCTTTTAGGAAAATATACATATAGATTGGTCTTTTACAGTGGTCTAGCTCTTCCACTATTATATATACTCGGTATAGAAATATTTAATTTATTTAGGGACGAATTTTCTAGGTTAAAAAATATTATAAAAGAAAATTTAATATTAATATTATTATTAATTTCATCTATTTCTGGAATATCTCTATTTATATCAACAAAAATATTTTTATTCTTAATTCCATTAGTATTTTTAGCAATATATATTCTATATGGGTATATATTGAATAAATATTTAGATTTATTTAATTTATTTAAATATAGTTTAATCTTATTTACAATATTTGGTGCTTTATTTTCTATAAATAATAGAATTTACGGATATCCTGGATACATAATTAACTATTTTTCAAGTGCTGCTCCATACGGAACTCCAGACTATTTAATAAATACTTTCTTATGGATAAGTCAAAATACTCCCCAAGACTCCATTATAAATTCTTGGTGGGATTATGGATATTATATTTATGTGATAGGAAATAGAACTGCCTGGATAAATGGTGCAAATTCTTACCCATATTGGAACCATTTAATGGGCAGATACGGATTATCTTCAGAAAATATAACACAAACATTAGAATTATTTTATGTACATGCAAATTATAATTATCAAACATTTAAAACATTAGAATTATTCAATAAAAACTCTATATTTTATGATTATTTATATATATACTTAGGATTTAATGAAAGTGAAGTAAATGAAATTAAAAAATTAAAAGATTCATTGGGATATAAAAATTGGATAAATCTATTATATCAATTCAACGGTTCTTCTGAATCTATTTCATCGTATAATTTATCTCAAAGAAATATAGAATTACTAGAAAAATTATATGAAATGAATTATTTGAAACCGGCATATTTATACATAGATCCTACAGATATAGGAAAATCTTTTGCATTTCAATTTTTAGGATCAAATGAAAGCTATGACAAAGAATCTTGGATATCTCTGTTTGTATCTGGAACAACAGCAAATCCAGGACCAGCAATACCATCAGTATATTATAATGGATATTATATATTTGCAACAAACAATAGTTTATTTTACTTTGGTCAAGAACCATTGGATGAAACTTTAAATATTAATGGGACAATAATAAATAGGTGTATATATGTACATAATAAGGGTATAATTAATCAAAATAGTTGTGGAATAATAACAGGTGTTCAATTATTATTTAACCAATCTATAGTAAGAAGATCTGGAATATATCAAACATTAGATATAAACAATATTAATCCAGACAATTTAATAGGAGCATATGTATATATCTATAATCCATTAAATAATCAACAATATACACTTTCATTAAAACATGTATATATAAACGGACAATTAGTTACATTTAATGATTCCCAATATGGTGGGTTATTATATATATCTCCAGCCTATTCATTATTAAGACAGCAAAATCCTCTAGGATTGTTCTTATATGCATATTTCATATCACAAAAAGCCACACAATATAATTGGGTACAACTTTACTTTTTAAATAATAATTATAATGGAACATTTGAGCTCGTATTTTATTCAAATTTACTATACGGATTCTCTCCAATAATATATTATGATATCCCACCAGCAAAAGTATGGAAGATAAATTTCCCTGAAAATTTCACAGTTCCTGACCACTTATATTGTATTTATCTTGCAACGAATATTCAACAAATAAATGAATGTGGAAGAATATATAACTTAGCCTATTATGAGAATTTAAAAAGTTATTATGATGTATAAAGAAATTTTAATTGCTACATTACCACTAATATTGTCTTTTTTTGTTTCATATTATCTAATAAAAAAGTGGATACCTGTTGCTCATAGAGAAGGATATGTGGGAAAAGATATGAATAAGTATGATAAACCAAAAGTAGCAGAAATTGGAGGTTTATATGCAATAATCGGTACAATATTTGGAATACTATTATATATAGGATTAAAAGTATATATATTTGGAACTACGCAAAATTTAGTAGAAGTATTTTCAATATTGACACTATTATCATTAATTACAATATTGGGGTTATTTGATGATATATTGGGATGGAAAAAAGGCATGAAACCTTTACAAAAGGCAATTCTCTCATTTATATTAGCATTACCATTAATGATAATATCAGCAGGTAGCTCATATATTAATCTACCATTTATAGGAGAAGTAAACCTTGGAATATTATATCCACTATTAATAGTGCCAATTGTAATAATGGGTACATCAAATGCATTCAATATGATTGCTGGATATAATGGTCTAGAAGGATCTATGGGTATCTTGTTGATTGGCGCTGTTGGACTAAAATCATATTTAACTGGTAATTATTATCTAGCAGAGATATCTTTGATAACGATATTTTCAATAATGGCATTTCTAATGTTTAATTGGCATCCATCAAAAGTATTTCCAGGAAATGCATTTACATATGGTATTGGATCCTTATTCGGTGCAATAGTAATATTAGGAAATTTTGAAAAATTTGGATTAATTTTATTTACGCTATATTTCTTAGAATTAATATTGTTTATTAGAGGATTATTAAATCACGTATATAAAGAAAATTTTGGAATACCTGATGAAAATAATAATTTAAAAGAACCATATAACAAAATATACAGCATTACTCATCTTGCAATTAGGATAAATAAAAAATTATTTGGAAAAGCAACAGAAAAAATGGTGGTATATACAATAATTTTATTACAAATTGTAATAACGATAGCAGCTTTTTTATATGGATAATGTAATTTATATTTTTTTAAATAAAGATACAAAAAAATTAATTTATAATATTAGATTATTATACGATTTTTGCCAAAAAAATAATTTGAATCTAATTTGTATAACATATAAAAAATATAAAGACATAGCACTTAAATTAAAAGACAGGTATAATCTAACATTTTATTTGTTAGAAAATAAAAAAGATATCAGAAAATTAAAAATTGAAGGAAATAATATAATAATATACAATAATGTAAATAAAAATATTTACGATATATATAGAAAAAGAAAATTTAAAGATGGGTTTATCAGTTTAATAAGAAAAAAATTCTTAATCTTTCATTTAATAGATTCTTATATAATATTTGGGAAAAACATCAAAATATATGAAAATTTTTTATTAACATATTTAGGAAATAAAAAATTCTATATAAAAGAAAAATATAAAATTAATAAATTTTTCTTGAAAGAATTGTTTATTAATTTAATAATATATTATGACAAAATAATTAAAATTTTTAATAAAATATTAAATTTAAAATATTTTAAAGATTACATACATGAAAAAATAGGATTAATAATATACAAAGCTATTACTTTTTTATTATTAGTTATTTTAGCTAGAATATTAACAGATACATTCTATGGAGCATATGTATCAATATATAATTTCTTAGGCTTAATTGCCGGAATAATAGGATCTTCAAACATAATATTGACAAAATATTTGTCTGAATATAAAGATAATAAGTATATTAAAATAGATATATACTTGAAAATTATTTTTTCATTATTTATTCTTCTAATTATTTTTATATTTTCTAATTATTTCTTATCTACAACTTTCTATGGATATAATTTTTCAGATATGCTTATCATATATATAACCGCAATATTTTTATCTTTAATCGGGATTTATTTTTCTATATTCTATTCACAGCTAAATATAAAATCTGCTAAAAATCTATACATATTAGAATCTTTACTTAAATTTATTTTTATAGTTTCTCTATCAATTATAATAAAAGATATTGGTTTCATATTTGGTTTATTTTTAACTTATTTTATTTTAAATTTAATTTATTTATATAAATTAGAGAAAAACAATATCAATTTTATATCAATATTGAAAGAAAAAATTAATTTAAATGATTTTAAAAAATATCTAAAATCTACTATATTTATTAGTCTACCAGTAAGTTTATTAGGTTTATATTCTTCAATAAATATACAAATATTGAGGACATTTACAGACTATGACACTGTTGGAGAATTTTATTCTGCATTGATAGTTGTTTATACATTATCCGGAATATTTACCATAAGTAGTATAACATTGCCCAGGATATTGAGATGGGGGAAAGAAAAAGTTATTAGAAACATAAATAGACTACTATTAATACAATTTCTAATTAATATTGTATTAACTGGATTGCTTATATTAATTGGACCTTATATAATACTATTTACATTTGGAGATAATTATCAGTTATCTGCAAATATAATAAAATATCTTTCCATTATCTTAATAATAAGTTCATTTAATGTATATACCTTAGTATTGTATAGAAAAGATATGGAAAAATACTATCCAACATATGCAATAGCTACCTCCCTAATTTCTATAATTACTGATATTATATTAATATCAAACTTTAAACTATCTGGAGCAATTGCCTCAGCAATATTAGCAAATGTATATATTGGATTAATAGGTTATATTATATATGAAACAAAATTCCGTAATATCACTCCCAGATCTATTTTTAGATATAATTACAAAGAAAATTGAGATAAATAAAAGTACGGGAAACATAAATCAAGAGATCAAATTAAAAATTGGGGGTAATGCTGCAAATTTTTCAATTGCACTAAGTAAAATTGGAATTAAAAATAAATTAATTGCTGGATGTAATAAAATTTCTGAATTAATATTTAAACGATATATAAAAGATAAAAAATTAAAGATAAGATTTTTACCAATATATAAAGATATTTCCATTACTATTAGTTTAGAAGATGATGATAGAATCATGATAACGGATCCAAAAGGTATTCAAATTGGAATTAACGAAATCAAAAAATATGAAAAAACATTAAAGAAAGTAAAATACGTATTCTTCGGAAATTGGAATAATAATAAAAAGTCTAATGAGCTATTAAAATATATGATTAATTTAAATAAAGATACAAAAATCTATTTAGATATAGGAGATCCATCAATAAATGTTGAAAATCTAGATGAATTAATTAGAATATTAAGAGAAAATAAAATTTGGGCTTTAAGTTTAAATGATTATGAATTAAAATATTTAGGAAATTTCCTTAAATTGAATTATGAAAATATATTAGATCTAGCAAACAAATTATATAAAACATTAAATGTAGAGCATCTAGATATTCATTCTCCAGATTTTGTTTACTCTTTACCATCAAAAACATATATAAAAATTGAAAAAGTTAAACCTATGATATTAACAGGTGTAGGCGATACTTGGAATGCTGGAAATTTTTATGGATATTTAGAGAATTTAGATGATAAAGATAGATTATTATTTGCAAATGAAATTGCTAAGAGATATGTATTAAATGAATTCTAAATATTTTTATTAAAAACGCCCCCGCCGGGATTCGAACCCGGGTCACGGGATCGACAGTCCCGTATGCTGCCGCTACACCACGGAGGCTTAATATTTTCTATTGCCTAATATATTTTTAATTTTTTCTTTAATTTTATTAAATATTTTTTCAGAATAAAATCTTTTATATTCTCTTAATAAATTTATTAATCCTTGATCTATGTCAATTATTCTATCATCTATCAAATATTGGATAAATTGCGTTAAATTTGAAGGATTATTTTTTAATCTTGCTCTTTCCCAATCTATTAAATAGATTTTATCGTCTTTAATAATTATATGTTGATAAGGTCTTCTCATTTCTTTCTTTTCAATTTTTAATCTATCTAATAAAAATAAAATATCCATAATCTTATCCAAATATTTTATCTTTTCTTTTAAATCTAGATCTTCAAATTTTTTTCCATCAATATATTCCATTTCTATTTCCAAATTTTTATCATTATAAGAAATCATTTTTGGAACAAAACCATAATTACTTAAAGAATCTAAAAAATATTTTTCTTTTTCATAGTTTTTATATAATTTGTCTTTAAATTTTTTTATTATTGTACCTTTTTCTGTTAAAAAAATTTCGGAATGCCAACCTTCATCTATCTTTTTCATTCAAATATAAAGTTAAAATCTTCAAATAATCTATATTTCTTACTATTCAATTCCTCCAATGGTTTTTCAAGTTCTTCAATTAAATTATACAATTCTTCTTCTTTTAATTTCTTTTCTTCTGTACTTTTATTACTTATGTTATAATATCTTATTGAATATATATTATTATTTACTTCCTTTTCTCCAATATATATTATAATATATGGTTTGTATATTGATTCTAGTATTCTTGTCATATTACTTAATTGAGTTTTTGTAGTTTCAATATTTACAACCCTAATCTCTTTATTTTTCAAATTATTATAAATTTTCATTGCATATTCTCTTATCCTATTATCTTTTTCCTTATCTCCAGTAAATATATTTAATATTGCAACCTGAATTGGTGCTAATACAAACGGCAATCTTCCTTTAAATGATTCTAAATATGCACCGATAAATCTTTCTATGGATCCCAAATATGCTCTATGGATTATGTATAAATTGTCCATTCCAAAATAATCCTTTACTAATTCAATAAGTTTAAAGTTCTTTGGCAAATTGAAATCCAATTGTACAGTACCTAACTGCCATTCTTTTTCTCCAACTTTTAATGTAAAATCGTATTTGGGGCCATAAAATGCAGCCTCTCCAATTCCTTCATAGGTAGAAAAATTATACTTTTTTGATAATTTATTTATTACACTTTTCATTATATTTTCAACATATTCCCAATCTTCTTTAGAACCAGAATATTCATTCATCTTATTTGGATCATGTAAACTTAATCTTACTTTGAATTCTGATGCTTTTAAATTTATATTAAATACTTTTTCATACAATAAGATCATTTCATCTATTAACTTTTCAATTTCCTTTTCCAATAAATCTGGAGTAATAAATATATGGGAATCATCTTGAGTAAAAGATCTTACTCTCAACAACCCATAAACACTTCCAGAGGGTTCATATCTATGTACAGTACCTAATTCAAATGTTCTAAATGGTAATTTTATTTTTCTATATTTTTCTAATAAATTAATGAAAATTAGTATATGATGTGGACAATTCATTGGTTTAATTGCAAATTCTTCATCTTCTATATTAAATACATACATATTTTGTTTATAATATGAGAGATGACCAGAAATTTGATATAATAGCGTATTTGTAATAAATAAAGTTCTTACAATATAATATCCTCTTTTAACATGAAAATCTGTCAATATCTGGGATAATATATTATATGCTAATCCACCACCTAAAGAAAATAATTGCAAACCTTTTCCCAAAAGATCACCAAAATTTCTATTTAACTTTTCTATTCTTTTATCATGTTTTATCAATATATCCATTTCATCTCCAATATCTATATGGTCTTTTTCCATTAAAAAATATAATTAATAAGTTTTATAAAAATATTTCGTTTATTTCATAATAAACTACGTCATTTTCTATGTCAATTATTGCCAATAAAATTTTATTTAAATTTTTTGAATCTATAAAATCTAAAATATCTCTAATATATAAGAATTCATTTTCATATATTGGGTAAATATAATATAAGATCTTTTCTTTTTTATAATCTTCATATAAAATGATTGATTCATTTTCTATATCTAGATAATACCCTTTATTTCTCAAATCTTCAAATACATAAAATTTCTTCATATTTAATATACTTTTATATTTTTTAATGAAATCTAAAAAGTTATTTATCCCATCCAATTTTATCCATCCTTTTTTTATACAATATAAAGCTTCTTCTGGCTCTAAAATAATATAATCTTTATCAATTTTTCCTATTCTTCCTATTTTATCATAAAATTCTTTATTTAAAATAAATTTATTATTAAATTCTCCGACTATAATTTTTTCCATCTTATTTCTAAAAACCTAAAATTATTATTATCTTTTATACAATATAAAATCCTTTTTCTAGTACTATGTGCAACTCTATTTTTAGCTAAAAAATCATATATGTCTATTTTTTCATTAATATTTATTGGGATAGCAACCCATTTTGAATGTTCTTTGATATCCTCATATATTCTGAATACGCCACCAAACTTTAATCCAGTACCTAAATAATAACCTCTTTCCCTAAAATATTTATATGTATCGTAATATAACTTGATTTTTTCATCTTTTAGAAAATAATTTATATTTAATTTGTTATTCTTTTCGTCATATACTTCAATTTTGTTTTTTTCTAATAAATATAAAACTTCATAGAAATATAAAATCTTATCCTCTGATAAAAATACTTTATCTTTATAGAATACCCTCTTCATCTATTCTTAAATTATAAAAAATATATAAAAATGCCGCCGGTGGGACTTGAACCCACGACCTGTGGATTACAAGTCCACCGCTCTACCAACTGAGCTACGGCGGCGATAAAATATAAAATATTAGAAAAAAGTTAAAATCCTTTAGCTTCCTCCTAGAGAAACTACTGATTGAGCTAAAACAGCTGGTATAACTCCGCCATATTGAGTGGTGTATCCATTTATTGGTGTTATTTGTATATAATAATTTTCATTTGTCGATAATCCTTTAGGTAGATAATACATTATTTCATACATATCTCCAGTTGTTAAATATACACTTTCTCGCTTTATAGATAGCCCAATTATTGCATATGGATTTGGAATTCCAGCTTCATTCATTGATTGCAATATTTGGAATACTTGATTTATACTTAATGGATATCCAACTATTGAAGAATTTAATCCTATTGTACATGAAACCAAAGTTTCATTTATATATGTAAAGTTTGTATATATATACTGGTTTGTGAAATTATTTAGTATAGAACATACTCTAGGATTATTTATTGTTACATTCAATACATCTACTCGATTATTAAACATGAATCCGGTTATTATAAAGCTTCCTCCCTGTAATACACCATATACTGCTGTAGGATAATATTGTGAGGGTGCATATGAATAAACATTTCCTTTACTATCTACAATTAAAGTACTTACATATTCAAAATTAATTGGATTGGAACCTGGCATTAATGATACAACCGGTCCCAAAACAGTTATTTTCTGTAGATAATTATTTAGTTGTCCGCTTGATGGATCATATTGATATCCAAATATATGTGTAATTTGCATACCTGTTGTTATTCTTTGCTCAGCTTGTGCACCTGTTTGTAGTGCTTTTGATTGCAAAGAAGTTGCTGTATATATTATTACACCAGCTGCTACTGCTGCTGTTACTATTATTGCTATCAGTATAATTAATGTTGACAAACCAAACTGTGTCCTTATCATAATGAATTAAAAGATTTTAAACATTATAAATTTTTACCTAAAAAGTAGTTATTTACTTAATAATGCAATTGTCTCCATATGATACGTATGCGGAAATTGATCAATAAAAATTATGTTTTCTAATTTATAATTTCCTTTATTTATTAATATATCTATATCTCTCTTTTGGGTTTCTGGATAACAAGAAACATAAATAATTTTCCTTGTATTGGATTCTAATATTTTTTTTATTACTTTTTTATTTATTCCTGGTCTCGGTGGATCTACAATTATTTTATCTGCATTTATTTTCTCTAAATCTTCTACATTGGATAATAAAAATTTTACACTTTTTACATTGTTTATTTTTTTATTTAAATTAAACATTTCAAAATTTTCTTTATTATTATCTACAGCATATACATAATTAGAATATTTTCCGATTTCTATTGCATAAAAACCTGAACCAGAATATAAATCATAAATTATATCATTTTCATTTGGATTTGTAAATTCTTTCACATATTTTAATAATATTTCTGCAGTATAACTATTTGGTTGATAGAAACTGTTTGATGAAATATAATAAAGATTATCTAAAGCCTTTTCTTTAATATATTTTTCTCCAGATAATAGATAATTTATATTTCCATATGAAACATCTGAAATTGTATCATTTATTGACCAATAAAATGAACTAACATAATTTTTAATCTCATTATAAAATTCTAAAAATATATTTTTATAATATTCAAAATTATCTGTCTTATAAGTTATTATATTTACCATTCTCTCATTTGTAAATTTTCCTTCTCTTATTACAATATATCTTATAAATCCAGTATAATTTTTTGTATCCCATGGTTTTAAATTTTTATTTATTATAAATTCTCTAAACTTATTTCTTATTGTATTTGATTCTTGGGATTGTAAAAAACATTCTTCAATATTTACATATGAATACCATTTTCCATATTCCTTTAATCCTATTTCATAGTTAGGACCGACAGTATAATCCATTCTATTTCTATAATAAATTGTTTTTGGTGATTTTATAACTTCATCGGGTTCCCTTTTAAATATATCAACAAATTTCTTTATTTTATATTCTATTTGTTCATTATATGATAAATTCTGGATTTGACAACCACCACATTTTGGAAAATGTTTACATAACATTAAGAATATTTAAAGATAAAATTTTAAAGATCAAAAATTTATTGATATGCTTTATAGCCCAAAGAGCTACATGAGGAATAACCTGTATATGGGTTTACAGAACATTGCATTATATCATAATATTTGGTTGGTGGAATTAATATTCTAAATCCCATCTGTAGATTTTTTGAAGAATATTCTCTTGTTGCATTTAAACATGGTCCTCCAATGATTGTTAGATTAACATTAGCTACTGAATTTGCCGGTATTGCTTGTCCATAACTTAATGTTACATTACGTGTTAAATCGTATACAGATCCGGCTATACCAATTTTTGCAGCATCATCTAAACTTTGAAATATTGGTGTTGTGCATATTATATCACCATTTGGAGTTGTGAAGTCAATAAACCACCCTTTTAATGGTATGTCTGTTAATCCCAAATTATATAAAGTAAATGAAACCAATGCTACACTTCCATTTTCAGAATATTCAATATCATGAACAGTGAATTGTGGTACTGAGGATTGTTGTTGATTTAATTGCAATTTTGCAATTGAATGTCCAGCACTCTTCAGATAAACATCAACAATTATATATGTACTTATTGCAGCTAATGCAACCAAAAATATAAAGAAAAAAAGTGATTCAAAAGCTTGTCCTTTCATTTCAGCCATATAATATTACTGTTGGATATATCATTGCTGCTGGTGTTACACCTACTAAACTATATGGTTGTCCATTTGGTGGTATTATGGCGAATTGCCATGTCTGTGAGGTTCCTAATGATACATTAGAAAACACTACCAAAACTGCCAAATCATTTGGTCCCAACACTCCATTAAATAATGATCCAGAATTTGATATTGAATTATTTCGATCAAGATAATATAATCCATTAAACGTCGTTACTAATGAAGAATTAGCTACAGTTCCTCCATATACAAATACCTGTCTACCACTTGGAGCATAGAATATTAATGCTGTTCTATTTAGTAAGATTGGCTGTGACCCTGGTGCTAATCTTGTATATAGTAAAAACTTTCGTACTGTTTGTGATGTTGTATTGACTTCTATACCTTCTACCCTTACAATTTCTACAGTTGTACCAGCTGTTTGTATTGTTTGTTGTGCTGTAGCTGCTGCATGTCCCTGTGCGCTAGTTGTTGCTCCAATAATTACCGTTGCTGCTATTGCTGCTGTTAATGCTGCTGCTATAAATAACACCATTGCTGAAAAACCAGATCCTCCCTGACCCTTCATACTTTATTAAACAATATCCTCATTTATATGAATTTGTTAATCAATGATGTTAACTAATTTTGCCCCCGCCGGGATTTGAACCCGGGTCATAGGGACGAAAACCCTATATCCTAGACCTGACTAGACGACGGGGGCGTATTTATTTTACATATAAGTAATATTATATAAAGTTTTACTAAATTTATAACAGCGTTATAGATTTAAAAGTATAATGTATATTGTTTAGACATATGGAGGAAACAATTATAAGGGGTCCTTTAAACGAAGAAAAGATTAAAAAACTATCTAAAATATTAAATGAACCTGATTGGATGACTAATATAAGACTGAGTGGATTAAATTACTTTAATAAATTAGACTTACCAAAATTTGGACCTGAAATAAATGATATTGACTTTGATAATATGATATATTATAGAAGTATAATTAAAGAAAATAAACCAAAGAGATGGGAAGATCTACCAGAAGAAATAAGAAACAGAATAGAAAAATTAGGACTAAAAAAAGAATTTGAAAGAGAATTTTTATCAGGATTATTATATCAACATGATTCTTCCTCAATATATAAGGAAATAAAGAAATATCTAGATCAGGAAGGTGTTATTTTTATGCCTTTATCACAAGCAGTAAAAGATTATCCGGAAATTGTAAAAGAATATTTTGGAAAAATTGTTTCTTTTGGAGATAATAAATTTGCAGCATTAAATACGGCTGTATGGAGTGGAGGTGTATTTATTTATGTACCAGAAAATGTTAAAATAGACTTTCCACTACAAGCATATTTTTGGATAGGAACAGAAAATCTAGGACAATTTGAAAGAACATTAATAATAGCTGATAAAAATTCTAGAATAACTTATATAGAAGGATGTACAGCTCCAATATATAACATATCTTCATTACATGCTGCAGTAGTAGAAGTTTTTGCAAAAGAAAATTCGGAAGTTACTTATGCTACAATACAAAACTGGTCTGGAAATATATATAATTTAGTAACAAAGAGAGCAAGAGTATATAAAAATGCTAAAATTAAATGGATATCTGCAGAATTCGGAAGTAAAGCAACAATGTTATACCCTGGACTAATTTTGGAAGAGAATTCTGTAGGGGAAATTTATACAATATCGATTGCAAATGAAAATCAGATAATAGACACTGGTGGAAGAATATTGATAAACGGAAAAAATTCCAGAGGATATATAGTAACAAAATCAATATCAATAAATGGAAAAGCTATAAATAGAATAGATATAAAGATATTTAGTGATTCTGAGAATTCAAAAGTTATATCTAAATGTGACTCTTTAATAGAGGGAAATGGAATAGTAGAATCTATACCAAGAATAGAAATTTACAATAAAAAAAATTATTATAATCATGAAGCAAAAACTGAAAAAATTGATGATCAAAAAGTATTTTACTTACAGAGTTTGGGTATAGATAAAAAGAAAGCTAAAAAATTAATATATACAGGATTTGCAGATGATATTCTGAAAAACTTTCCACCATCTTATCAAATAAGAATTAAAAAACTTTTAGAAATAGAATTAGAAGAAATTGGTGGATTTGGCTAACTACTTGAATAGCCAATTATATATTGTTTTAATATTTTTCTTTATCAATCTTCTAGCTTCAAACTTCTTGATTTTAAAATAATTTGATATTTTGGCAAAACTCCATGATAATAAAAATTTTCCGATCAATAATTCTTCTTTATCTATCTTTGGTTTACCTTTTTCAGTATATAGTAAATAATAAGTATATATTAATTTTGCAACATCTGCAGCAGCTTCATATGTCATTGGTGATGATAAATAACCTTTCAACCTTTCTATTTGGTTATCTGTCAAATTTAACTTAAAATGTGGCTTAAATTTATACGAAGTTTCTAACATTTTTAATATTAGTTCTGGAGGTAAATCAAAATATACATCTGATATTTGGTTTATTAATCTCCATCTAAATTCATAATTTAGCTTTTTAACTATTTTTTCTGATTCTTCATTTAGAGATTTTATCACTATACCAGAGTACTCTCCAGAAACCCTGTTTTTTTCTGGAGATAAGTGAACTAATACAAAATTATTTTTCTGCCAGAAATTCAATAATTCGTAAGTTACACCGAAACTAGAACCGATCCAATCATAATTATTTTCCCTAGCCCAACTACATAAGCTGTCCAAAGCTAAAGACCCCAAACCCATTCCTTGAATTTCTGGTATTGTAGCAATTCTGACAATTCTCAATCCTTTCAATTTAGCAAATTCTCTTATTCTATAATGTTTAACTATTATATCTGGTATTATGTTTCCTTTTGGTTTATAATCTTTTAACATTTTATTGATTGTATCATCATTTATACCACCCTCATATGCTATATGTATACCATTTACAATCTTGCCATTTGATAGTTCTAAAACAAATGCATCATGGTGTGGTGCATCAGCAAGCATTGCTATATCATTTGGTTTATTTTGGTAATGTGCCAAAATATATATTCCGACAAAATTCTTTATTTTTGGATCGTCGTTATACAACCATTCTTTCAATGGTGCTTTATAAAATCTTACATCCTTATTTTTTATTAATTCCACATCACTCTCATTAATTTCTGAATATTCAGAGTCTAATAATAATGCATCATATAACCATTTTTCAATTGGGTCTTGTTCGTTATATCTAATTGGCTCAACCATATTATATTTATATATCTTAAAATCTCTCAAAGAATCTAAATATTTCAAAAATTTGACAGAAAAAGATCTACCTGCTCCTTCATATCCATGAATTGTAGAAGAAAAAACAATTTTATTATATCTTTTAATATAATCCATTAATATATTTATACCAATGCCTGCAGCTTCATCAACAAACAATATATCATATCTTTTTTCCAATATTTCAGATGGTTTTCTATATTCTATATATATCTTATTATTTACTATTATCTTTCTCTTATCTATTTCTTTATATTTCATATTATTCTTATTTAATCCCAATTTTAGAAATTCAAATAATGTTTCTACATTATTATATTCTGGTGATGTTATACCAACATCATATACTTTTTTATTATTTAATAATATTTCAGAAATTCCTGAAATTGCTAAACCGAGAGAAGCGCTTTTCCCCCTCCCTCTATCTGCAATAATTAGATATATTGACTTTTCATCGCCTAATAAATTTTCTAAAATGGAAAGAACGTTTACTTGATCTTGTGTTAAACATAATTTATATATTCTATCTGAAAATCTTCTATTCTCTGGCAATAATATTTTCTTTCTTTCTGGTGGATATGCCTCTTCTAATATACATTCGTCGTTTATTCCTTTTATTAACCCTTTTTCCATATCGTATATAATTATATTATCATATTGGAGTAACTTATTCTTGAATCTATGTTCAAAATATTTTTTTACATCTTCTAACTTATATGGAGGGGTTAACAAATGCTCATGAAATGTTGTATAATTCTCTTCAAAATGTTTAAAATCTTTAATTAAGAAAAATGCAATACCCATTCCAGATAAAGTTTCAATAATTCTACCTATATAATCCGGAGTCAGAGATTTATACATATCTAAAATTAGTATGTCATATGTTTTCCCCAAGATTTTCTTAGAATCTCTATATTTAATTTTCTCTATATCTAAAAAATCTATCTTTTCTTTTAATTTTTGAAATCTATGTAAATAATCCCCACTAAAATCTTCAGATACGTATAAAATCTTTATATTATTTTTAAAGTTTTTAATTTTTTCATAATATATATTTAACAAATTAGACAAAATATCGAAATATTCTTTACCTGATAAAACAACGATTCCTCTATAATTACTTCTAATTATTTTACATAATAATTTATTATAACCATCCAATATGTCCATATATAACATATCAATCAATTACTTATAATTGTTTAAGTGAATATTAAACCTTTGTTAAAGTTATATTAAACTATATTAATGCATTAAAATTTTTCGTTAACAAAGTATTAAAAATATATAAACATAGGGTTAAAGAGTGTTAAAATATTAATCAAATAAGTTAAATGAACGTTAAACTAAAGTAAATAATATCTTAATTTCATATCAAGAGATTTTAATAGTTTTTGATCATCTACAAAAACTATAGATAATCCCTTTGATATACCCCTAGAATATAATCTAGAAGTTCTTCCAGAAGCTTGTAAATATGTTTTAAGATCCACAATATTTAAATATATATTTTTGTTTGCATCTATTTCTATAGAAACATTCGAATTCTCTTTTAATTTATCCAATATTTCTGGTTTATCAAGATAAATTTTCAAAAGATTATATAATGTTAATATATCATCAGCAAAAGATTTTAAATACCCAGTCAATTTCACATTATTTCCATTTAAAAAATCAGAAATTAATTTCAAATCTCCAGAGGACAATCCTTTTATATTTTTTCCCAATCTTGTAAGAATTTTTGTTATTTTACCTTTTTCTATCTCGGATATATATGGCAAAATTAAGTTGGATAAAATTATTATATTTGCTATATTTTTTTCGAGATTTTTGATATTTATTCTTATCTTTGGTATACCTAAAAATATTGCATATTTTATTCTTTCTGGCATATTAATCCCTCTAGTTAATATTCCATATGGATCCGCAATACTAATTAAGAAATTTATTTTTCCTTCATAAAAATCATTTAATATACTCTCAATTTCTTTTGTCTTAGTTTTTGAATATATTAAGCCAATTTTTACATTATTTGATATTAGATAATCATAAATTTCTTTCATATATTCCACTCCTCTTTCTTTTGGAACAAATATTAACCCTCCATCTTCCAACTCTTTTAAAAGATCTAATAGTTCTTCTTTTATATCTTTCTTATGAACATAATATACATCTATAACATTTCTAATCTTTGAACTTCCAGTTCCAATAGTGAAGTTAGCCAATTCTTTATATAATCTGACCCTCTTTCCCCTTAAACTACCTGTAGCTGAAGATAAAACAAGTACCCCATGATTTCTATTTTTAATTTCTAAAAACTTTCTATATAAATCACTATTAAAGTCTAATTTACCATTCAATTTTAGATCTATTACTTTTTTAGCAATATTTATGTCATCTTCATTATAACCAATTAAAATAAATAGTTTTTCAATATTTTTTGATCCTTTAAAAAAAGAATCTACATCATCTACAAAAGCAATATCAAATTTTTTGCCTTCCAATATTTCAAAATTCTTAGTTAAAAATTGATTCGAAATAATTAATATATCAAATTCTCCATTCTTTATCTTTTCTTTAATTTCTTTTTTATTGCCACCATAATATGCTATAAACTTTATATTTAGATTTAAATTGCTTATAAATTTATCAAATAAATCATTAAATTGCTTTACAAGCAATCTTGTAGGTAATATTATTAATATCTTTTTGTTATATTCATTAGAAAAGTAAATAGATGAAATTATAATAAATGTTGATTTTCCAATACCGGTTGGTGCTATCATAGAAAAACTATTATTTTTATATAATCTAATAAACCACATTATTTGTACTTTCCACGGGGTAGAATTTATTACCTTTTTAAAAAATTCAGAAAATTTATTAACTTCTTTATATATATTATAAATGTTCAAATAATCCTTTAATCTTCTCTTTTCAGATAATTTTCTATATAAAAGCTCTCTAAAGGTATTTTCATCCTCTACATCTAGCAATTCCAATATTTCATTATCATCTAAATCATTTTCACAAGGAAGACTATGTGAAAGCCTATAAGAAGAAATTAGGTTACCACAATTAAAACATAAATTTTTTATATATAAAGGAGTATAATCCATATTTTCTTCTATTTTAAAAATTAATTTAAAAATATTTTATTATGGATATATCTGATATAATTACTTACTTACAAAAAGAGAAAGAGAAAAAAACATTACAAAATTTACAAAAAGATTTTTATGTTAAAGTATCCGAATTGTTAAAAAAATATAAAAAACAACTAGAAGCGTATAAATCAGATAGTAAAGAATATAGGGAAGTTATTGCAACGTTGGATAGACTAAAGGAATCTCTATCAGAGTTAATTAACATAAGGATTAGCAAAATAATAAGTAATACTGTACTAGAAGTTAAGGAAGACTTAAATATAATATCAGAAGATTCTTTAGAAGAAGAAGAAAGATTATTATATTCTATTATAAAAAAAATATTAAAATCGTATAAGGAAAATATACAAAATAAGATTGTTAATGGAGAAGAAATTGATATTAACAAATTCTTTTTAGATATAAATTCAAATGTTGTATTACATCAAAATAAAATAGATAAGAAAATTGTTATTATAAAAAATCAATTACCAAAAATTGTTGGTCCAAATGGAAAAATATACGGACCTTTTAAAGTTGGAGATATCATGATATTAAATACTAATTTTGCTGAAAAATTTGAAAATACCAGAATAGGAAAAATAGTCAATTAAACTTATAAAATTATTTAATATAATTATCTTTAATGAAATTGCCAAAAAATGTTAACAAATATTGTCCATACTGCAGAGAAGTTAAAGAACATAAAGTAATCATTGTAAAAATCGTAAAAGCTAGGACGGGTTTGGTTTGGGGTGCTAGAAGGGCTAGAGAAGGAAAAAAAGGTAGAGGAAATAAAGGAAAATATAGTAAGAGACCTCTAACACAGAGAAAAAGAGGTATTATAAAAACATCTAAGGGAGTAGATATTAGATTAGAATGTAATACATGTAAAAAACAATCCATATGGAAAATAACTGGCAGATATAAAAAAGTAGAGTTATCAACTGCTATAAAATGAAATCAAAATTATATTTTGAAGCATTTTCTAACGATAAAGATAAATTAGTAGAATTTTTAGACAAAACATTTGAGGCTGTATCAAAATTCAAAAACTTTCAGGTAATAGATAAAAAAATTGCTGATCCAATAACAAAAGATATAAAAACACCAGATGGAAAAACTATAAGTGGATGGTCCTCTTATTTGGAGATATATGCGGATTTCAAAGATTTTGATTCATTAATAGATTTTATACTATTTTACACACCATCAAGAATTGACATAGAAGATATAAAAGAAATGAAAATTATAACAAAAGATGGTGAAATAAAATATAATAAAGAAAAGATTAATTTATTATTAAATCAGATACCTCAAGCTATAAATATGAAAGTATCCGCCGTATTGAATATATATCTTGCACAAGTTAAAAAAGATTTTAAAGGGCCAGACGATCAATCATTAACAACCTTAAAAATAAAATAGAATTTTTTATCCATAATAATATCCAGAACTTTTTTCCCTTTTCTTGCTTTCTTCCTCTAATTTCTTAATCATATCCAAATCTTTTTCTATTCTCTCTTTTAATTTCTTTCCTTTTTCCTTTAGATCACTTGTATCAACCTGAAAGTCATATAACATACTCAAGACTTCTAATGCCTTTGAAGCGCCAAAATATCCATTAATTTGATTCGATAAATATGTTTCAACTAATAACAGATAGGCTGGTTTTTTGAATAATTGAGAATAATATAAGAATAATCCGCTCATTCCAATAACATTATTTGATTTATATAAATTTAGTTCTTTTAATTTTTCCCTTATCTTATTAATATCATAATATTTATTTAATGCAAACAAATAATTTGGATTTTCTGGTTCTAATTGATGTGAACCTATTCCACCAATTATACTTAATTCTAATAAATTAAACTTACTTATTATTCTAAATAACTTATTCATAAATTTGTATCTGAAATATAGAGATAACCCTGGATCTTCTAAAATCATTATCTGAAAGTCCCCATACAATACTAAAAAGTTATAATTTCCAATCGGAACATAATATAATTTATAACTTATATTATCTGATATATATCCTTTTTCATTTATTTTAACCACATCTGGAAAGAAATCTGTTATTATCCTTCCAACTATTTTTCCATTATAAGTTTCTATTAATTTTTTTCCAACTATTTTTGATAAGTTTCCAAATCCTCCGCCTATTGAATAAAGAAAAACTATATTATTCATACTTTTTATTTTTTCTTTATTGATTATGAATTCCATAAATATATTATAGTACATTATTTTTATATAAAGTTTCCTTTTTCATTTTTCTTCTATAATTACCCCACTTATCATCTGGAGAAAATTTAGGAGGTGTCATTCTAGATGTTTTATCACCACAGGTTGGGCAGATTTCTTTAAATGTATATATTCCACAATTTTTACATTTTCTAATCTCTTTCATATTTACTTATTTCATAAATTATATTATAATTTTTAGCTTCTTTATTTATTAATTCCAACATCTCTTTTTCTTTTTTTTGCAGATCAGACGGGCTTGTGGTAACATACTTTAACATATATGTAGGTGATCCCAAATATTTTATTGTTATATTTAAATCCTTTATCTTTTTAAGAAATTCTTTTACCTTGTATATTCCATCCCCATCTAAACAATATGCTTGTAATATATATGCAAATTCATATTTTGGTGGATTTAGATAATTTATTATATACTTATATAATAGATCGGAATATTTTTTACTTATTTTATATTTATCTAAAACACCTTTTCCATTGATATAAGTTTCTAAAAATACGTTATATAGTTTATTTTCTGGAACTATTTTAAATATTATCTCTTTTTCCAGCTTATTCATATCTATATCTCCTTTTTCATTCATCATTTTCAATATATTATAAGCAACCATTTCTCTTTTATATTCGAAGATTTTTGCTTTTTGTTTATTTTTATCAACTCTTTTTAGTGATACAATAACTAATCTATTCTGTGCATCTACATCAAGAACTAAACATACAATCTTTTCACCCTCTCTAACCAAAATTCTTGGATTTGTAATTCTTCTATTTGATAATTCATCTATTGGAATTATTCCATTAAAATCTTCAAATTCGTCTAAACTAACTTTTACATCTACATCCGATATACTAGTTACAGTACATATAACATAATCGTTTACCTTTGGCGAATCTTTTCTCTTATACATTTTTTAGAATATTATTAAAAATGCTTATTAAATTTACAATATGATTTTAAGTTTTGATTACTCGGATATTATACACTCTCTTTTCATAACAATTATATGATAGATTCATTAAAACATATGCTGGCAATCCTAAATTTGAATTTAATAGATTCTTAATTTCCGGATAGTTTTGGGCTAATTGTTGTATATTTATCCTACATGATATTGTAGATGAATTTATTTGTACATTTTGTGTTGGACTACATAAGAATCCTTTACCACCATTTGGTATGTGTATTTTATTTGCTCCAATAATATATAATTCTGCATTTACATTAAAAGTGGCCTGATTATTAGAATATGTGTTACTAAAGCATCCAACAGAATCTTTAAAGGCTATCAAAAAATCTATATTTCCATTAGTTTCATTTACATTAATATTAGAAGATGTCGGTATTATTGGAGATGATGAGTAATATACAGTTTTACTCGATATTGTTTGAGTATTGGAATAGTTTAATTGTAATGGGATCAATACATTAGTAACAACATTAGATATATTATATTCTATAATTATTGGTATTTGAGATGGTATCATTTGAAGACCTGGACTTAAATATATCTCAATATTTCCGATGGTTGAGTTTGAAGGAGAAAGTTTCTTAGAGGAAGAATTATAAATTGCTGGTTCTGCGTTAAATTTGCCAGAATATGGAGATGATAAGGCATAACTATAAACATAATATGAAACTTCTAGTTGAGAATTCGACATTGTATAGATATTATTAATATAAATAAGTGGTAATTTATAATTTAGACCGCTTGATTCACTATAATTTAATGATGAAGGTGCTTGAATATATAAATACACATTTCCAGGCTGATTTAATGCCCATAGGGGTTTTTGCAAATCGGAACTTCCAATATTAAAAAATCCAGAATTTCCAGTACCAGTATTACCAACTGGACATGTAGAAAAATAAAATAGAGTAGTACCCGTAAATAGTATTGGCAGCAAATATACAAACCTTCCAGCTTTCATTAAATATATTTTTATTTTATTACTTAAAAATTTTTTATAACAATACTAACTTGATGTATTTGTAGTATTTTGATTATTAGATGTATATAAATCATTTAAGCTAATATTTCCACTTAAAGAATTTTGAATTATATTAAAAGCTTGTTGACTCTCATTAATAAATTGTATTGTATTATTTTTAATAGTCTGAAACATTTTATTATTTTCTAAATATCCGAGGATTTGATTATGATATAAATAAACTACTACTGTCAGAATTATTAAAATTAACAAAAATATTAACCCACCGCCAGAAGAACCTTTATCCTCCTTTATTCTTAAGGTGATAGTATTATTTGGCTGATTAACATCTTGTTTAAGTTGTCTATTACTCATATAAAAATAAAATTTTTTAGATATTTATAAGTGTTATAATAAAATTAATTTACTATAGATATTATTTCCAATTATATGACATAATTTTTAAATAAACTGGCTTTTCTTCATGCAATAGATAGTAATTTTTTATAAATTTTAAGATATCTGTAAATAATCTATCTTAAGATAACCACCTGTTCTTATTCCTAATACATTTACAGGCAATAAACAATTATATATATTTATTGCATAAACTCCAACAGATGAATTTATATTATATGTACAATTACTATTTATTATAACTTCTCCAGAACCCTGACTAACTACGATATTTAATATATAATTTGTTAAATTATTAGGAAATGTTATATAAAACATGCTGCTTTTTGATTCTATATATAAATTATTTACATTAACCGGATATGATGATATTAAACTAATTCTATTTTCTCCAACATTTAAATATGGAGTTAGATAAAGCAAGCTATAACATGAAGATAGAGAAATTGATAATCCGTTTATAGTTAATTTTACATTTTGAGGAAAATATGGACAAAAATCATAAAACATATACACATCTCCAAATACGTAATAATAATTAAAATTTAATGATGAAAGCTTTAAATACTCTATATTTATATTATTCAATATTCCATTCCCATTAAATATTATGCTATTTGGAGAAAATGATATTTTTAATTCATTATCTCCATTACGCAAATAATTTGGAGAAACAAAAATATTTATTTCTCCATTTTGACATCCAGAATATAATTTATAATTGTTCACATAGATATCAAAATTTCCATTATTGCATGTAGAATAAGCAGTAATTTTTACTCCATTATAGTCATTAGAATAATAAAAATATAGGCTCTTACTAACTGTTCCATAAAATATATTTGTTTCAAAATTTAAAGCTCCCAAATTAATATAATATACAGGAGTATAACTTCCTATTGTATAATTACTTGCTATATAGTAATAATTTTGGCCTTTCGATAATTGTATATTTTGAAAAACATATTGATTACTAGTACTAGTATCTGAAGAATTTAAAGGAAAATACAAAGTTATATTTGTTTCATTAATCAATTGCTGTATTAGATATTGCTTATATTGATATGGGAGAATTATCCAATATACAAAAATTATTATACCTACTAATATAAAGAAAATACCTAAACCTACCGTCTGTAATTTTTTCATATTTAAATAAAATATTCCTTAATATTTATATTTTATACCTTAATTTCCCAACAATACAAAATCTATCAATTAATTCAAAATTATTAACATTATTACTTACAAAATATATTTCCGCATCTATTTTATCTAAAATATTAAATAAATTTATAATTTTATCAATATTGTTTTCTTCTTTCATTTTTTTAAAACAGTTTTCAGAAATTAAAACATATTCTATGTTATTATACATTGCATTGTTGTATACTTCATCATATCCAAATGTTACCATATTTTTTTGCATTAAATATAATATTTCATCAATTAGTTTATTTATTTCTAAAATTTCCAAACTTTTTATTGTTTCATAATATTCTGTTCTCCTAACAAATTCATATATACCATTTACACCCCCGTTAGATACTTTATATATTCTTATATTTTTTACATTTAATTTATCCTTTACATAATCATAAAATTCCCCAGGATAAAATAATGGACCGATTATACATAAGAATTTAATATCGTAATCTTTTAATATATTTAAAAATTCTGAAAATATTTTATATAATTTTGATTTTTCTTCTGGATCTCCCTTATTTATCTTATAATATTCTTCCTTTATGATTTTTATTCCATTATTTATTATACCTAAAGCTATATCATTACTATCTATAGATATTACAAAAATATTTTCTTTTTTTCTAGAAGATTTTTCCAATATTTTTTCTTCATATTTTTTTATTTCTTCCTTTTTATGTAATATAAATTCTGTAGATATCCTTATATCAAATGTATGATAATGTCCAATGGAATCTTCATCATTGGAATCAATTATTTTTCCAGAAATCCTTAACGAATCTTTATATTCGGAAAATTTAATATTTTCAACTTCTATTTTCACTTTTATTTTTTTCTTTTCTTTTTCATTCTCAAATTTTAATGTTCTATAATCATATCCTTCTATTATATCCCCCACATTGACTATTTTATATAAATATAATAAATCTACTTCATCTTCTACCCTGATTTTTATTGTTTTCTTATCTATTATCTCATATTTCATATCAGTAAGAGCATTAAAGAAAGAAATATTGGTGGAATAAATGGGGCTCCTTCCTTTACTTTTACTTTTATATCATTATATTCTCCTAATTTTCTTAATATATTAATTTCTTCTTTTGAAAGACCAAATTTTCCAAAAAACAATTTATTCTGAAATATGTGATAAAATATTATAATAAATGGTATAAAATAATAAAAGAAAACTTCATTTAAAAGATAAAATATTAGTGGTAAAGTTGCAATTATTAATATAATAAAAGAATTTACTAATTTAATATTATTCTTAAATTTTAATATATATTTATTATTTTTTTCATAAATATCAAAATATTTTGTTAATATTTTTCTATCTTCTTCCTTTATACTATTGAGTTCTATTCCATCTTCTATCCAATCACCCTCAACTAATTCATTTACATTTCTTATAAATGTCAACCTTTTTTCCAAATCACTTGATATATACCTAAATAAAAGGTATGGCATATATATGAAAATTAAAGAAATTAATAAATAATAGATATTAAGATATAAAAAGAAAATGTTAATAAAATATATAGAAGCCAATATTGAGATGATATTAAAAATAGAAATATAATATTTTTTTCTATTTTCTTTATATATTTTAATGGCTTCTATATTATGAAATATAAATCCAAACAATACTAAATAAAATAAAAATAATAACATCTCATATAGGGAAAAAAACGATAACAGAAGGAATATTGAAAAGAAAATATACAAATCTCCAATAGCTAACAGTCTAAATAAATACAATAATATGAAAAATAAAAGAATTAAATATGAAAATATAAGATTTATTGAATAAATATTTTGAACAATCAAATATGAAAAATAAAATACATTAAATATCAATAAAATGTATATTATTATATCATCTACAGATTTATATTTTATATCTTGATACGATGAATACATTAATATCATCATATCAAATATCAGTAGGGGAATTATTTCATTCATATAAAAAATAAAAAATACAATTCTTATAAATAATTATTATGACGATGTGGACACAATCTGAATTAATGATGAAAGGAGTAGCTACTGATTTTTAAATTTCTATATATTATTATTTATTATGCCATTGATAATACCTTCTCCAGAATATGCTAAAAGAAGAAAAATATTACAAATTGATAATAAAATTAAAAAATTGGAAAAAGAAAAGAGTGGAAAAATAACTTTAGTGCTAAAAAAAGAAATAGACCTAAACAATCTTAATGAATCGTTGAAATTTATATCAATGTTAAAAGAATTGGAAGAGAGGAATTTTTTTGATGAATTATATATTATTAAATCCAATAAAGTATTTGATTATTTAGATATAGAAAAGGGATTAGATCAAAAAAATATAGAAAAAGAGAAATTAATAAAATTATATGTTATAATAAGCAGATTTTCGGAAATAATAAATAAAATTAAGAAAATCTATTAGTAATTGTATTCTTCTCTTCCTCTTATATTTTTAGATAATAATAATCTCTTTATATTTTCTATATCATTTTCTATTATTTTTATTTTTTCTATCTCATTTATTATATATTCAAAATTTGCTAAATCAATAAAATTCTCTATTTTCTTTATTTTATTCATTAAATTTTCGTAATCTGATAATATAGATTCTAATATATCTTTAGAATCGTATAATTCTACTTTTATCTTTTTTATTTCTTCCTTAATATTATTCAAACTTTCTTCCAATTTATTATATTTTTCATTAATTTCTTCAATTTTATCTATTTCATTTATTTTTGATCTTAAATCCACAACTAGATTACTTAATTCCTCAAATAGTGCATATATACTATTTAGTCTATTTTCAAAGTTTATATATTTGTTATATAATTCTTCATAAGCTCTAAATTGTTTTATATTTTTAATATCATCATTTGTTAATTGTAATAAGTAATTCATATTACTTATTTTATTACTAATTTCATAATACTTTTCTTCATATTTCTTTTCTATCTTTTCTAATTTACTATTAATATTATACAGATCTTTCTCTTTTATCTCACTTATAATCTCAGATATTTTATTATATTGTAAAAGATCCTTAGATAAATTATCTATTGTTTTAGATAATAAATTTGTTAAATTATCTACTTTTGCTTTTAGATCATTAAAAATATTAATATTTGTATATGAATTTTCTATTTTATTTAACTTATCAGTTAAATCTCCTATTTTATTTCTTAATTCCTTTATACTATTTATAACATCTTCATATTTTGTTATTTTATTACTTAAAGAATTAATATCAAGTTCTAATTTATTTATTTTTGATTTTATATTTATTATAGCAGAATAATCAACAAAGTTTTTTTGATTATTTTCTAATACATCTACTTTTATTTTTAAATCGTTTAAATATCTCACTTTATCTAACAAATTTTCATTTAATATTTCTTTATAATTATTTAATATTTTTTCTACATTTTCTAATTCTTCTCTTAAAGCTTTTAATTGATTGTAAAATTCTTCTTTATTTACAAAATTATTTAAGCTTCTTTTTATTTCCAGTATCTTATTATTAAAATTTTTTACATATGAAAAAAATTCATCAATTATATCTATATTTTTATTTAAATCCATAAACTAATTGTTTACAGTAAATTTTATAGACTTATCATATATTCCTTAATAATTCTTTTCTTATGTCATCGATTTCTTTTTTTATCATATCATATTTTAATTCTAAATTGTATAATCTTTTCTTGATATCATCTATATCTTTAAATTTTAAGTTTATTTCTAACAAAATTACCTTTAATTCATCCAATAATTTATTATATTCATCGTTTTTATCAATTATATTTTTCAATTTCATATATTTATCATAAATTTCATCTTTTAATTTTTTATTTTTTTCCAATTCTTCTTTTAAATCTTTAATCTTATTTTTTAAGTCTTCTATCGTTTTTTCATATTCATTTATTTCATCCATTTTTAAAAAATGATAATATATCTTTTTGTGCTTTTCCTATATTTTCTACGGATATATTCAATGCCTTTAATATTGGTTCTATGGCTGGTAAAACCTGTTTATATATATAATATTCTGGATCGTATTCATTATCTCTAACTTCATCCAATATTCTAACTTTATCAGAAATTTTTTCACCACCTTTTACTATGATATATTCAACTATAAATCCTTTTCTAACATCATAACCCTTTTCCTTATATTTCTTTGCTGCTATAACATGTGGGGCTGTAACTTCATATTCTGATAAATCCTTTCTCAATTGTTCCCTTAGTATAAATTTTTCTTTAGGATAAATATGATTTCTTATATTTTTAATAACTTCGGATAAATAAATATTTATTTCTTTTATTTTTCCTTCTAATGCTAATCTAATCACTTTTTCTTGAACTTCTCCAGCAATTTCTGACCAATCTCTCCTAACAACTTCAAAACCTCTTAATTTAATATTTTTATTTTCAGATAATAATGCATATCTTTTTCTAGCACCACCTTCTCCAGATCTCTTTTCTACGAATATTCCAGATATATAATAATCTTCAAACTCCATTTCCAATGGCTTTGGTAAAATATTGTTTATTTTATTTAATAAATTTATCGCATTTTCTTTACTATCCACAATAATAAATATAGAATCTGTATCTCCATATACTATTTTATAACCACCTTTTTCAATAAAATCTTTTACTTCTAATATATGCTTTCTACCTAGAGCTGTTACCGAAGCTGCACATTCCAAACAATACCATCTAGAATTTGGAAAACCCAAATACCCATATGTGGAATTTATTATATATTTTAATGCTATCTGTTTACCATCAATCATTTTATATTCTTCAGAATTTTTATCTAAGCCTTTTAAAATTTTCTTTAAATTTGTTCTTTCTTCAAATATTTTTTCTAATATTGTAGATATAAATCCCTTTTTCTTTTTACAGAACCATACTTCATACTTTCCCAAACTAGTTTCGATAATTGTTCTATCTTTCATACATTCTTCATGTTCACATTTTAATGTATCGGGAGAAATATTATATTTAATTATTATTGATGGATATAAAGATCTAAAATCAAAAACCGCAATATTTTTGTATAGGCCGGGTTTAGGTTCTAACACAATAGCACCAGTATATGTTACCCTTTTTCTTTTATCTATCTCATTCGGATCTGGTCTATTTGGTATTATTTCGTTAAATTCTTCTGCCCTTTTTACTAAGTAATTCTCTACAAGAACCCCATATGTACTTCCCGATAATTCATATAAAGTACTTCCAACCAATCTTGCTAATTCTAATAAAATTCCTTCAAAATGTTTATATAATTTATAAGTTAATTCTGTGTCTTTTCTATTATATTTTATTAGGTAACTAAAATCTTTTTTATTATAAATTATATCTGACATCCTATTTAAATCCATATCTAATTTCCCCTCCCCCAATATTTCCATAGCAACTTCATCCAAAGAATATGTTTCAGAACTTAATTGAGGTGCAAATATTGTTGTGACAATATCATATAAATCAACATGTTGTATTCCAACTATCCTATATTTTCTATCTTCTTCTCTTTTTTTAGTATATATTATTCCCTTTCCGTCCCATCCAAAATCAAATTTAAATCCTAATTTTTTTGCTTTTTCATATAAGAAATATAAATCAAAATTATTTGAGTTGTATCCAACAATTATGTCTGGATCAAAACTTTTAACTATTTCATTAAATTTTTTTAACAACTCCAATTCGCTATTTACTTTTATTCCTTCATTTGATTCCCCTCCCCAATATATTGAATGATATTTCTCTCCATCATATATTGAAATAATATAAATATATGCCTTTTCTGGTGATATTATAGATCTATTGGAAGCTGTTTCTATATCAAATGATATAACCTTTAATTTATACTTATTTTCAACAACGCCATTATTTTTCTTCAATTTATAATAATCAATATTATCTCCTTTTTTTATTAATTCTAATTCCAAATCATATGTATATAATGAATATATATCATTATCTATCTGAAACTTTTTTATTATACCAATATCTCCTTCTTTTTTTCCAATTATTTTTCCTTCTTCCTTCAATTTATCAGCAAAAATTTTTATTTTATCATAATCATCTTGATTCAAATAAACTTTTATTACATCATATTCTTTTCCTATAAAATTTTTCTTTAGAATTTCAAAATTTTTTACATATTTTTCATCTTTTAATCTATTTTTTATTTCTTCTAAATATTTTTTATCCTTTAATATTAAATATACATAAAATGGTTGATCGTATTCTATTCTTACTTTTTTTCCATTTTCATCCCTCCCATAAATATAAATTTTTTCTTTATCATGATCAAAATCTAATATAAATATTTTCATAAAAAACTATTGTAAAATATTAATTAAAGTTTAACCTTTTATAACTGCTATTGGTCTTAATCTTACAACAATTTTAGATATACCAAGTTCATCAGTTACTTTTACAACTTCATCAACATTTTTATAAGCCTCGGGTACTTCCTCAACTACACCTTCTCTTGTTGTAGATTTTACATATATTCCTTTTTCTTCCAAATTTCTAATTACCTCATTATAATTAAATGATCTTTTTGCAGCGGCTCTAGACATATTTCTTCCAGCACCATGCGCAGATGATCCAAAAGACAACTCCATAGATCTTTCAGATCCTATTAATACATATGATGCAGTTCCCATTGAACCTGGAATTAATACTGGTTGTCCAATTTTTCTATAATCTTCTACCAATTCTTCTGAACCTGGTGGAAATGCTCTAGTAGCACCTTTTCTATGGACAATTAACTTTTTCCTTTTACCATCAACTTTATGTTCTTCAATTTTCGCAATATTATGAGCAACATCATATACAACATTTAATCCAATATCTTCTGCTGGATGATTATATACTTTTTTGAATGATTTTCTAATAAAATATGTTATTATTTGCCTATTATTCCATGCAAAATTTGCTGCTGCACTCATTGACTTCCAATAATTGGTTCCTTCCTCAGATTGAAATGGCAAATATACCAATTCTTTATCTGGTAACTTACTTATTTCTTCCCTATATTTTTTCAATCCCAAATCTATATAGTCTGACGCAATTTGATGTCCAAAACCTCTGGAACCTGTATGAATTAGTATTGTTACTTGTCTCTCTTCATATATTCCTAATTTGCTTGCTATATCTTTATCAAATATTTTATCGACTACTTGTATTTCGATAAAGTGATTTCCAGATCCTATAGTTCCCAATTGATCTATTCCTCTCCTAATTGCCAAATCTGATACATGTTCTATTGAAGCATCTTTTAATCTACCATAAGATTCTATATGTCCCAAATCTTCTTTCCATGCATAACCTTCTCTATAACTCCATTCCAAACCCTCTTCTACAGCATCCTTAAACTGTCCGGGAGATAAAACAATCTTTCCAGTTTCACCAACTCCAGCAGGCACATTTCTAAATATTTCATTTACAATTTCTTTTAATTTTGGTTTTATTTCTTCATACTTTAAATTTGTTCTTAATAATCTTACTCCACAATTTATATCGTATCCTATTCCACCTGGAGAAATTATTCCTTCATTTATATCAAACGCTGCAACTCCCCCAACTGGGAATCCATAACCTTCATGCCCATCTGGCATTATAATAGAATATTTTTGTATTCCAGGCAAACTAGCAACATTTTTTCCTTGTATTAATGTTTTGTCTTCTTTCATCTTTTCTATTAATTTGTCATTTGCATATACTCTAACCGGAACATTCATTCCTTTTTCTTGGGATATTTCATATATGTTTTCAGATACTTTTCTTAACTTTACATCCATAAAATATTTATTGATTATAATTCTTTAAAACATGATTTAAGAAAAAGAAGGAAATTCCCAAAATAATAAATGCTAAAAATAAACCATATTGAACCGAAATAGTATATGGTAATAAAGCCCCTATTGCACCACCTATATTTCTGAATAAATGAATATTTCCAAATTTCTGTGGATAATTTAATATTATATAATTATCAAAGTAAAATTGGAATATTGTCCATGAAAATGCAGCCAATATAAATAATACTAATAGTATCATAGCATTATATATTTCCGACAAAGATAATGCTAAAGATAATAATATTATAGTACCCATTAAAAATCTAGCAAGTATTCCAATCTTTATGTTTCTAAAATTAATTTCCTTTTTATATATCTTATATAATATTGAAGTATATAATCCATTTATAAATAAAAAAAATGGGAAAATCATAGATAAAGAAAATATATTTACAGAATAAACCAAAGATACCCAAATCAATGAATATCCAATCAAAACAAACAGACTATATAATTCTAAATACCCTATTCTTAACTTTTTTATATTTAGTGGATATACCAAACCCCCAAATATTGGATGCATAGCTCTAAATTTATCTATATTTTTTTCCGCGACTGAAAACATTTTATCAATTCTTTCTAATAAATTTAATTCGTGTGTTGAAGAAAATAAGAAGAGGTATAATTTTCTATGTAAGATAATTATTGTAGATAATATCAACAAAATAGAAACTATATATATGTTATAGATTATAGAAATAAAAATAAGAAGGATTTGTGGTATTACCTGTCCAAATGTCCAATAAATATTAAAGTAAAAATTTAAACTTACATCTTTATAATTTAACAAAAATGAAAAATATGTAGATGGATATGTAATGGTAAATAACAAATATGCTAACATTAATAAATAAATGTTTGGATAAATTAGTAGCATAGAAGATAAAAGGGGTCCTATTATTCCAATCATTGCAATGTTAGTATAATTTTTTTCATTTATTTTAATATTTCCAAATATTGCTGAACTTATTATTAATCCTATATAAAATATAAAAACTAAAAAATAATATACATCAGACGGGAAATTAAAATAATATGGATAAACGAAGAACAGACTATTTAACATTCCGCCAAGTAAGCTATTACTCAGTATAATAATCTTTTCTTTACTGTTCATTTTATTATCTCTCTAAATTTTTCTTTTAATATATCTCCCAAAGCTATGCCTATTGCAATTGAAATAGAAATGACAATTCCACCGAAGAGTATTATAAACATATAGAGAAGAACGGGAGATAGAATGTTTAAATAGCTAAGCATTAATACTAATATAAAGAATAATACAATAAATCTTATTGAACCAAATATAAAGTTTACATATTTAAAATTTTGAATTGCTGGATATAAAAAAGATCTCAACATAAATTCAGACATTGCATATGAAATTACCATTACTATTATTATTATCAATAAATTATTTAATATTTCAAAAATTAATATTCCTATACTATTAAAATATGAAATTACATAAAATGATAACCCCACAAAATAAAAATATATGAAAAATTTGGTTATATTTACTATTAAATCTGTAAAGGAATATGCTGTCATTATCTGTTTATCATGTAACCATTTGTCAAGACCAAGGATGTTTTTTAGTATTATCTTAAGTATTAAAGCTACAAGTTTTCCTACAAAGTAACCTATTAATACAATAAAAATAAAAATCAATATTGCCTTTAATGTATTATAACTAAATACTTGAAGTATAAGATTAATCATATTTTCCAGCATAATATTATCTAAAAAAGTGATAATTTATAAATACATAGTCTCACTAAAGTTAATGCAACTTATAGGTAATAAGACATTTTTATCTTTAAAAAGATTCTTAAAATATTTCTATATTAAGAGATTTTTATAAATTTTCTAAAAGCTAAAAATTCCGTTCAAGATCATTTCAATTGAAAATAGCCCCGCGGGGATTCGAACCCCGGTCTCAGGGACCAAAACCCTGAATCCTAGACCACTAGACGACGGGGCTATATAGCATATCATATTCTTTAAATTTAATAATATTTTTATTAAACAATTTTATATGAATGATGTTGAAATGCTTAATTTTTTTAAATTAAAAGATAATCCATTTAAATTAGAGGTAATTTTAGAAACTTTTGTTGGATATAATTTAGAAAGAACAAAATTATTAAATTCAATAAACAACAAAGAAAAAATTGTTTTAGTTTCTGGTCCTACTGGAGCAGGAAAAACAACATTACTATTATGGATATATAATAATCTTAAAACGAGGAATAAAATATATATTTACAGACCTTTTAAAAAAAGAGAAGAATTTGAAAAGTATTTTACCGATAGATTATCTTTTTTTGAAAGAATAATATATAAATTTAAGAAATTCAATATAATAGAATATTTAAATAAGAAAAATTTAATAATATTTTTAGATGAGGCTACATTTTGTGATGATGATATTTTAGAATGGATAAAAATCATATCTGATCAAACAAATTGTACATTTATATTGGCAGGATTGCCAGAACTTGAAGAGAAATTATTAAAAGAACATAGAACATTATATGAAAGAATTATCACAAAGATATATTTAAAATCTCTTGATCCTGAAAGTGGTAAATTACTAATTAAGAAAAGATTAGAACTTGCTGGTAATTTAAATTTATTTACAGAAGATGCAATAGAAGAAATATACAATTTATCTGGAGGTCTACCAAGAGAAATACTAAAATATTCATATGAAGCTTTATTAATTGCATATAGGGAAAGAAAAAACGTTATTGACAGAGATATTGTAGAAAAAATATATGAAGCAAAGAAACCTCCTACAGACTTATTAAAATTAACAGAAAAACAAAGATATATAGTAGAATTAATAACAAAATATGGTCCAAAAACTGTTAATGAGCTATTAAAATTATTTAGAGAAAGATATTCTGATACAACAATTCATGCAATATCAAATATATTAAAAAGGATGACTGAAAGTAAAATATTAGTTAGAACAAAAGTAAAGAGTAAATTTATATATGATGTAGTACCAGCAATAAAAGATTATTTCATAAGAGAAATAAATAAATGAAGTGTAGTTTTTGCAATAATAATGCAATATACAAAGATATTGATGGAAATTATTATTGCAAAGATCATTTTATAAAATATTTTGAAGAGAAAACAATAAATACAATAGAAAAATATGAATTGATAAAACCTGGAGAAAGAATTGGTGTTGGAGTTTCTGGAGGAAAAGATTCAAATGCATTATTATTTTTCTTAAATAAATATAAAGATTATTTTGACATTGAAGTTTTTGGAATTCATATTGATGAAGGAATAAAGGGTTATAGAGATAAAGATACAGAAAAGTTATTAGAAATTGCAAAAAGATATAATTTAAATGTAAAAATATACAGATTCTCAGAATATTTTAATATTAGGTTAGATGAGGCGGTAAAAATATCTAAAGAATATAAATCATGCACAATTTGTGGTGTATGGAGAAGATGGTTGATGTGGAAGGCTGCAAAAGATTTGAATTTAGATAAATTTGCAACTGCACATAATTTAAATGATGAAGTTCAAACGATCTTAATGAATATTTTTGAAGGAAATTTAAAAGACTTATTAAAGGAAGGTCCATATGTAGGAATAATTGAAGAAGATTTTATTTCTAGGATTAAACCTTTTTATTTCAATACAGAAAAAGAAAATTTATTATATTCGATATTAAATAACTTAGAACCGCCTTTTGGAGAATGTCCATTTATTGTTGGTGAATTTAGAGATGTAATTAGATCAAAATTATATAAATTAGAAGATAAATATCCTGGATTTCATAAGAATTTCCTAAAGAATATTCTAGAAGTGCTATACAAAGCAAAAATTGATTATAAAATGAAAAATATCATAAAATTGAGAAAATGTAAAATTTGCGGATATCCAACTACTAAAGAAGTATGTAGGGCATGTGAAATAAAATTAAAAATAAATAATATTTTATAGTTATTTTATAATGAGTACAATTATAGAAATATTTAAAAACATTTAATTCTTATTATATCTATGGGTAATTATATATCTTGCTTATATGAAAAGAATTATCCTGATTATTTTCAATGTACAAGGATGGATATAAATCCACCATTTACATGGGCTTCATATTTTATAAAAACAGAATCAAGAACTGAAGCAATACCAAAGAATTTAATATTTCCCACAATATACGGATATGTACTACCAGAACATTACACTTTGTCCGAAGATTCGCACCTTATAGTATTATTAAGAAAATGGAATGGGGAGGATGTAAAATATATCACAGATATTGGAAAAAGAAGAAAAGATATATATCTTGACACATTTTCTAGAACAAAAATCCCAGAATCAATTTTATTAATAAATTTAGATAAAAATCCTTTTGATCTTAAAAAATTGGTAGAAACTAGGCCATACTATTTTACAACAATAAAAGATATAGAAAAATTATTTAAGATAGTATGTAAAAAACTTGATAATGTTTTTTATGTTCCTTTATCTCTGTCGCTTGTACTATTAATTAACAATTCGAAATACTTTCCAAAAATATACTATATAAGTAGACCTTATACCATAGAAACTCCTTATGTATATAAGATAATATATAAAAGTTCTGGTATTACCAAAAAACCAATAGAGATATTTAATAAGGATTTGAACTTCCTTTCAATTATAGATTTTGAAAAATACCCCACAATAGAACCTTATTCATTGGGTTTAAATTATGATTTTGAGTTAGATCAAAGAAACCTAAATAATTTTGAAATACAAATAAGATATGATGAGTTCAAGCATAGACTTTATAGCCCTATAGCAAAAACGGCAGAAACAATTTCAATTTCGAAGATTTCTCCAGAAGATATAGGCCCGTACCAAATTATAGTAGATAATAATGGCAATACTAAATTTATAGATTTTGCATCTGGATTTAAAATATCAATAAATCTAAAAGGGCTGGAAAAAATTATAATAGAAGTCATTAAAGATATTATAGAAGGAATTAAAGAGTCTCCACTACTAAAACATTGTACAAAGGTTGGAAATACTGTAGTTTGTAATGAAAAAATAATAAATCCCAACTTTCCCAAGATGCTAGTATATGACATAGAAAAACAATTAAAAGACTATGATAATAGGCCTAATAAACTAATTAGAAACATTGTGATTGGCGACAGTAAATTATCAGATATTATCCATCAACCTAGAGAAGATGAATTTGAAGAAAATAGAGAAATTATATCTAGGACTCTAGAACTATACTTAAAAAATAATAATTAATTATTTTTAAATTTTTACACAATTCAAAAAATATGAGTAATATAGACATAACTAAAGAATTCTTGTATACACTTTTAATATTGTTTTCTATAGAAACACTCTTAAACTTTATATCATTTATTATATATCCGTCAATTTTTCCAGATTATATTAATATTTCAGTTAAAATTTTATTATTTATAGTTTTTTTATTGTCAATACTTTCTATTTATTTGATAAGAAAAGATAATTTATATGGTTATATGATCTCATTATTTATATCAATATTAATTTTGTTTTCAGCTTTTACATTAGATTCTGATAATATAATAAGTATAGCTGTAAGGAATGTAGCATCTAATTATGGCATATATCCAAACCCAATAATATTATTTTTTGGTATTTCGATATTTTTAATAAGTATAAGAAAAATAATTCGATTAAGAAAAATTAAAATTTCTTTAACTTAGCAATTACCTCTATTTGTTGAACATGTCCGAGAAATGCTTGTCTACAACATGCTCTCTCCAATCCCAATTCATCTAAAGCTTCTTTCATTGTTTTACCTTCATTTATTAATTTGATATATTTTTCATATAGATGTCCAATGGGTTTTCCACACGTAAAACATCTAATGGGCATTATCATAGTATTTAAAATTTTACAACATTTTTATAAATCTATGCATTTGCAATTATTTGAATTACATCCCTATGTTTTAATATATAATCTTTTCCTAAGAATCTTCTTGTCCTAACATCTATAGCTCTAACAAAATTTTTTGCTAAATCTGAATGAATTTTATTTGCAAAATCTAGTACAGTACTTCCAGGAGGCATTAAAAAACAATCTGGCAAGATCCTTCCTTCTTTATCTGCTAAAGAATCTACACCTCCAGGAAATACTGCCACATATTTTAAAACATCAAATACAGTTATATCTAGGACATTTTGAACACCAGTACTTCCAAATTCTTTAAATATATAATCTTCAACGAATTCTAAAGCTTTCTTTTCTTTATCATTTAAATCACTTCTGATTTCAAAATAACCTTCTCCAGGTATATGAAATATTTTTCCCTGCTTGTCCAATTCTTTTAATATTAATTCTGCATAACCAGATGTTGGTATTATAATTTTATCAGGATATTCTTTTTTTAATCTTTCTAAATTTTTCTTTGCAATATCTATATTTATATCTGTCCTATTTGCTGCAATAACAATTGGTTTTGATATTCTTCTAATTTTAGATGCGAGTTCAAATAATTTTTTATCATCATTTATTATATCATAGTCCTCTTGGCCAATTTTTAATTCATTAAATGCTTTTGATACGTGTTCTTCTTTAACATTTAATCCAGAAATTAATTTTGCTAATTCTTTATCCAATTCCAAATGTTCATTTTTTATTTTTCTTATATTCTTTTCTAAATTTTTCTTTATTACACTATAAAACCACCAATCTATTTCTTCTTCATACCATTTTACATCTTGTATTGGGTCATAATTTCCAGGACCAATATACTGTCCTTCTTCATTTGTTGAACCTGAAATATCTATTACATGTATCAAAGCATCCGCTTGTCTTACATCATCTAAAAATTTATTACCCAAACCTCTACCTTCATGTGCGCCAGGAACCAATCCAGCTATATCTAATATTTCTATTGGAACAAATCTATACTTTCCTTTTATAAAACCATATCTTGGATTTGATTTAACATTAAATTCTGGTCCAACATCTTCTACTCTGACGTATCCATAACCTTTATTTGGTTCTATTGTAGTAAATGGGTAATTTGCAATTGCCACATCTTGTAATGTTATTGCTTTAAACATAGTAGACTTTCCAACATTTGGTTTTCCGGTAATACCTATTTGCATTATAATTTTAATGATAACTATGTTTAAAAATCGGAATTATTTATTTATAAATAGCGGGGGGAGGATTTGAACCTCCGACCTGGGGGTTATGAGCCCCCCGGGCACTCCTGGCTGCCCTACCCCGCTATATTAAATAAATAATAATCAAAAAATATAAAAAAGATTATTATTTTTTAACAAGTACAATTTCTATACTTGATATCCTTCTCTTTTTACCACCTTGATCTACCTGCCTCTCTTCAGAATCTATACTTATACTTTTTATATCAACTTGTCCTGCCATAAATTTCTTCCTTACTACTTCTGCTACATCTACTGCTCTAGCTATGTATCTTCCCCTCGCCCTTATTACAACTTCCTTTGCATCCTGGCTTGTAAATTGCATTGCTACTGCCGTTACATAGTTCATAAATGGCTTATTTCCTACATATATTATTGTTTGTTCCGCCATCATGAGCTTTGTAATTTTTTAATTTGCCTTGTTATATATCCAGCTAGCATATTTCTTAATCTTTTTGATGGAATTTCAGCTACAACTTCCAATATCTTTACATTCTTTTTATAATCTGTAGTAAATAAATTCGAATATTTTTCTAATATTTTGTTAGCTTCTCTTCTAAATTTACCATGAAGAATTCTACCCATATTTTTTATTATAGAAATTAAACTTATAAAAAGATAGTAAACTATAGTAAAATGAAAGCTGGAAAACAACCTCCAGAAGATATAAATGTATTCATAGAGATACCAAAAGGAAGTAATATAAAATATGAATTTGATGAAGAAGAAAAAGTAATAAAGGTAGATAGAATATTATATACAGCAATGTTCTATCCATTCAATTATGGATTTATACCAGAAACTTTGGAAGAAGATGGAGATCCATTAGATGCTTTGGTTATCACATATGATTCATTTATTCCTGGAGTATTAATAAGAGCAAGACCTATTGGTGTATTAATAACAGAAGATGAAGAAGGAATTGATAGAAAAATAATTGCAGTACCACATGAAAAAATAGATCCAAGGTTTTCAAATATAAAAGATATAAGAGATTTACCGGAGGCAATATTAAATCAAATAAAACATTTCTATGAACATTATAAAGAACTAGAACCTGGAAAATTTGTTAAAGTTAAAGAATTTAAAGGAAAGGAAGATGCTTTAAAGATAATTAAAGAAGCAATAGATAGATTTAAAAATAAAAAATAATAAATATTTTTTAGTGAAGAAGCATTACGCTTCTGAAAGATGATGAAAAAATATTCTTCTGATGATAATTAAGAAGAGCTTTGAGGAACATTTTAAAGAATTGTTAGGAAATAAATACGAATTATTTTTGGAATGGTCTTTTAAATTATTAAAGAAATCTATAAGGATTAATACAATAAAAGTAAAGGATAATATAAATTTTGAAAATTTAAAGGAAATATTATTATCAAAGCAGGATCATTTAAGAGAAAAAGAATTAAAAGAAATATCTGAAAAAATTGATAATTTGTATAATTTAAAGCAAAATCCTTTTAATTTAAATATAGATGCAAAAGATATATTATCAAGACTAAAAGAATATGGATGGGAAATTGAAAGGATACCTTTCTATAAATATGGGTTTTGGTTAAAGGGAGAAAGAAGGGATATTGGAAATACTGTAGAATTTCAATTAGGATATTATTATCCACAAGAAGCTGCATCAATGATACCACCGCTAGCATTAGATTTAAAAAATGATGATCTAGTTTTAGATATGGCAGCTGCACCTGGTTCTAAAACGACACAAATTGCAATGCATATGGAAAATGAAGGACTAATAATTGCAAATGATATATCAATTGATAGAATTAAAGCTTTAAGTGAAAATTTGCAAAAAATGGGTGTAATAAATACAATTATAACAATGATGGACGGAAGAAAATTGTATAAATTAAATTTAAAATTTGATAAAATTTTATTAGACACTCCATGTTCTGGAACTGGAGCAATAAGAAAATCATATAAAACACTAAAAATATGGAATGAAGATACAATAAATAGGTTATCGAATTTACAGAAAAAATTATTATTGACTGCTTTTGATTTGTTAAAAGATAATGGCATTTTAGTTTATTCCACATGTTCTGTTGAACCATTAGAAAATGAATTTGTAGTAGATTATCTATTATCTAAAAGAGAAAATGCTAAAATTGAAAAAATAGAAATACCAAATTTAAAGAAATCTGAGATAATTTCTGAATATAAAGGATATAAATTAGAACATGAAGAAGAAATAAAGAAAACAATAAGATTATGGCCTTGGGATAATGATACAGAAGGTTTTTACATTGCAAAAATAAGAAAAGTATAGTTTTTAACTTTTTATTAATTTAATTTAATAATCATTAACCAATTCTATATAAATTAATTCTTTATATTCCTATTATTAAATATCAATAAAAAATTAGCCAATATAAATTCTAGGCATTACACCGTTTGGAGGATATGCTCTAGCTACTACCCATTGGATATATTGTTCTCCTCTATTCCAACTATAATCAACTCCCTTACTTATCTGTAAAGTACCGTATTGGAATGGATTATAATTTAGATTAGAGGATACATTATAATCACATTCTATAAAACTATACGTGTTCAACGCTCTTAATAAGACCCAATCCAAAAATCCAATGACTTTACAATATTCAGCTTGTACGTGAGTAGAATTAACTATTAAATATAGATAATTATTACCTAAAGCAAAAAGGCCAAACGTGGAATAAGATTCTTGTTCTAAGATGGTTTTTGTCATTGTGGATTTTAAGTAAATACTATTTTTAATCATATTAAATTCTACAAATGTAGATAAATCAGGTGCTGGAGTATAATAACTCCCTATAGATCCTATACTACTTGCGTTAATTTGTTTATCTGTATTTCCGAATAATGCTATTACAGTTACATCAGGTACTGAATTATAATAAGAAGAACTATAATAATATAGAGCTGCTTCAACAATCATAGGTATTTTTGGAATATTTCCATTATTTGGGGGTAAAATATATGTACCTTGCTTACTATCATTTACCATCATAATACCATAAGGAGTTGGTACGGGGGAAAACGACCCACTATAATTATATGCTTTCCATCCATCAAATGTATTATTAAAATATCCATATACTATAAATACATATTTTCCATTATCATATTTTCTAGAAGGATCTACATCTGGAGAAACACCCACATATGGATAATATTGGGAATAATAGTCGGCATCTCCATCTCCAACATACATGTATATTGTTACCTTGCTATTAGCAGGTATTCCATTATCTAATCTTATCCACCAAACCATACAACTTGCCGGTAAGTTAAGATTATATCGTAAAAACCCCAAAGTTGATTTACTAAAGTGTCCTGCGAACCATGAATATATGTTTGGGGACCCTCCAACAGTTGTAGTAAAATATACATTTGATCCATTATATCTAATTAGAGAATATAATGCTTCATCGACTATATAAGCAAAATTGGGACCTGTATTTAAGTCATTATCACATATTGCTATTTGTTGTTGGAATGGAGCGGGTGTTGGGATAGGTTGGGTATTATATATTATTATTGGAATATATTGACCATATGCATATGTTTTTTTAGTAGACTGAGAACCAGATATTAAATTACTAAGATTATTTGAATTATTGTTAGAACCTTGAATATTTATTAAATTGCCAGTATTATTTAGAGATATATTAATATTAGATGTATTTGTCAAGTTTGACTTACTATTTAATATATTATATCCATAATATACTCCAACAATTGCAACTATTATAACAACTATTAATATTATTGCTATTATTAGAGAGAAAGATCTCATGTATATGATCTTTATCTTTATAATTTATATATTTTTTATCGAATAATCGTTCTTAATTATATTTATAAACATGTTATAGTTTCAAGTGCCCCCGAGGGGATTTGAACCCCCGATCTCCAGGACCGAAGCCCGGAATGTTGTCCTGGCTACACTACGGGGGCTTTATTATATATTATTTCCTGATATGAATTAAAATATTCATCAAAATATTGTTCAAATGTATAATTTATATTATATCTCTTTGCTATTTTATTATATATATCTATCAATCTTTTTGGATAACCTTTATCAGGAATAGAATTTGTCAATTTATGATATTCAAATATCTTGAAAAATATCTTTTTTCTTTTTATATTTAATTCTATGTTTTCTATATTGCTTATGTTATTTGTTTCATATGTTGACTCAAATTTTCCAAAATTAAATCCTGAATATTCAACTGGGTTCATTACATTCATTAAATAATCTGAAAAATACTTATCATATATTAAATTTGGTAAAAACAATCCTAAAGATATATATGGATTAAATACTGTAGAACTTTTATTATTAAATGGGATATAAACTGATATATCATTTAAGTCAAATAAACTAGAAATATATTTTATATCTTTTCCCAATAATGATAACTCTCCATATGAAACTTTTTCTATTAAATATTTTGCAATATTATAATTTATTTCTGAAGATTTATCTAAATCTTTAAAATCAAACAAAGATTTATTTAAATCTTTGATTGATACTTTTCCGATATATATTCCCTCTAAAATTGTTCCCAAAATATATCCCAAATATAACGTATCTAAACCATATCTATTTGATAATTCAATTAGATCTCTTATATATTCTTCATTTAATATTCCTAAAAATGGTCCTAACATATTAAAAGGTTCATATGGGTACTCTTTTCTTAAATTATTAACTAAAGGATAAATATAATCATCAAATATTTTCTTATTTTCTTCTTCAGACAGATAAATATTTTTATAATTTAAAATTGGAATTTTATCTGGTATAGATTGATAAAATTTCTTTATTGATTCTTTTTCTCCTTCTATTAATTCTATATCAAATCTTTTATTTTCAATTTTATTATCCCCTCCAATTGATAAACCGGATATATTATGATATCGATATAATACAGATCCAACACCACCTTTTGTAACTTTTATTTTGTTATTTTCAAATATAATTAAATTCCCATATATTGTAAATTTTGATCCCAATCCGTTTAATAAAATAATAAAATCTTTTCCGCCATATATATCTTTCAAAGTACTATATAATTCTTCTTTTCTTTTATATATATCTTCAGATATATCATTTTCTAGAAATATAACATTATCATTTTCTACAATTATAAAATATTTTTTATCCAATTTTCCATACAGAACTATTATATCGTTACCAGTTAATTTAATATATTTACCAAATGAAGATAAATTAATATCTAAAGAACCTGTTATTGGAGACCTATAAATAATTAATGAATTTATATTATCTTTATTTTTTTGATGCCCAACGGAAAATATTGTTAAATTATTTTCAAATGGGTCTTTTTCGCATGTTTTATAATCAAAGTGCAAATCAATTGAATGATCTAATGTTTTTGAATTGGTTATATAATTTTTTGATCCTTTTTTATATAAATCTATAAACAATACCCTAATCATAATAAAATAAATAATTCTTTAAATTATATTAAATTATGGACCCGTGCCCGAGTGGTCAAAGGGGATCGGTTCAGGTCCGATTGGAGAGATCCTTCCGGGGTTCGAATCCCCGCGGGTCCATATTATAATTATATAGATTTTATCCAAATCTAATTAAAAATCTCATCACTATCATAAATTAAATAGCTATATAAGGAAAATAAAAATTTATTGAAAAAATCTAATCAATGTAAATTCTAGGCATTACACCATTTGGAGGATATGCTCTAGCTATTACCCATTGGATATCTTGATATGATACATAATCACTAGTTCCTGCACTTATTTGTAATGTACCATATTGGAAAGGATTATAATTTAAATAAGCATATGTATATCCATGATACTTTCTACTATATGTATTTAATAATGTTAAAGGTACCCATACATGATATCTATAAGTATAAATATAATATCCTGCTTGTGCATATGTAGAGTTAACTATTAAATATGAATAAAATGTTCCTCTATTTGGTGGAAAATATGTATAATTCAAATACTGGTAAGTTACTGCAGATTTTAACATTGCTGCTCGGCTTAAGGGTGGAGATATTAAACCCACATATTTAATTTGAAATTGTACATATGTGGATAAATTAGATGCAGATGTAGGATCACCATTGGTAGATCCAACACTACCAGCTAAAATTTGCTGGCTTGTATTTCCAAATAATGCTACTACATTTGACATCCAAAAACGTGAGCCATACCAAACCTTTTCAACAATTAAAGGTATTAAAGGAATATTCCAATTATTATGAGGTAAAATATAAGTACTCTGATAAGAATTATTTGTCATTTGAATACCATATGGAGTTGCTCTAAGGGAAGATGATCCAATATTAATATGTCCAGTCCATCCATCAAATGTATTATTAAAATATCCATATACTATAAACACATATTTACCATTATCATATTGTCTAGAAGGATCTACATTTGGAGAAGCACCAACATATGGATAATATTGTTGATAATAGTTTGAAGAACTATTTCCTATATACATGTATATAGTTACGTTACTATTAGCAGGGATACCATTGTCTAATCTTATCCACCAAATTTTACAATGTGTACTTCCATTAATTAATTGACCCAAATACCATGAATATATGTCTGGAGTACTATTACAGGTTGTAGTAAAGTAAACATTTGATCCACCACTATTAATTAAATTAAATAATGTTACATTATTTACATAAGCAAAATTGGGACCAATATTTATTGTTCCGTTACATATTGCTATTTGTTGTTGGAATGGGGATGGAGTTGGAATATTTTGGGTGTTGTATAATGTTATAGGAACATATGATAAATTACTAAAACTAGAATTATTACTAAAATTAAAAGCATGTATTAAATTAAACTTATCATAATCCAATATT